>Ga0194063_10001728_pt1 | contig 13951 bp, 14 predicted proteins | sample SepL3720m_MetaG_FD_155459 | JGI IMG/M metagenome (GOLD analysis project Ga0194063, IMG submission 155459) | Anoxic zone freshwater microbial communities from boreal shield lake in IISD Experimental Lakes Area, Ontario, Canada - Sep2016-L373-20m | ecosystem: Environmental > Aquatic > Freshwater... | reverse complement strand
CCACGTACTCGCATTGTAAACGCATTTTTGATATGTCTTTATAACAACAATTTAACATATAAAAGATATCATTATTAATATACCCTAATATCAAGAGGTGTTAGTGATGGAGCAAAAGTTCAAAGTGCCACGTAAGGACGATAGCTATGAGGTTTTCAGTATTAGAATGAGCAAGCCGCTAATCGCTCAGGCTGACGAAATCGCGCACAAGACCAACCGAAGTCGCAACGAAATAATAAATTTATGTGTAAAATATGCTATTAATAATTTCGAAGACGAAATTTCCTCCACAAAAAAACCTCAGGACTGATTTTCTCCCAAGGCTTCTTGACACAATATATATCAACTTTCTATTCCATATCCTGAAGTGCTGCCCAGCCTCTTTCACCGGTGCGAATCTTAAATACGTCTCCGACCTCGGACACAAATATTTTCCCGTCCCCTACTTTTCCAGTCCTAAGCACTTCCATCGCAGTTTCTACAACCCTTTCGTAAGGCACCTCGCACACCACAATCTCCACTTTCACTTTAGGACGAAGATTTATTTCAATCTCATTCCCGCGATAATATTCTTTATAACCTTTTTGCATTCCACAACCAAGCACATTGCTAACGGTCATCCCGGTGATTCCAATTTTATCAAGCGCATCCTTCAAAATATCAAACGATTCCGGCCTGGTAATAATATCAACCTTATATACCTTCTTTTGTGTTCCTTCCACAACAATTCCCCCTTGAATTTTATATTGCTAAATCATTATATGCTTTTTCACCGTGTTCGACAACGTCAAGTCCAATTGCTTCACTCTCTTCGCTTGAACGCAATCCCATCGTCTTGTCAATTACTTTTAGTATAACAAATGTCATAACTATTGCAAATATATATACCACTGCAACCCCTAATAATTGAAGAAAAAGTTGTTTCGTGCCTCCGCCGTACAAAAGGCCATTGACCCCATCTTTGTTGACATTTGTCGTTGAAAAAACCCCGAGCATAATTACGCCAATAGTTCCACCAACGCCATGAACACCAAATACATCAAGTGTATCATCATAACCGAAATGATGTTTTACTTTCGAAACTGCAAAGTAACACAAGACTCCCGCCAAAAGTCCAATTACAAAAGATCCTCCAACGTCCACAAAGCCCGCACACGGTGTTATCGCTACCATTCCCGCAACCGCGCCTGAAACCACGCCCAGAGCCGTCGGTTTTCCTGTTCTAATCCATTCAATCGCTGCCCACGCAACCATTCCGCATGCCGCTGCAGTATTGGTGGTAATAAAAGCGTTTACTGCAACACCGTTAAACGCAAGTGCGCTTCCGGCATTAAATCCATACCAACCAAATATCAGTACCCCTGCCGCAAACAGCGAAAGAGGGATTTGATGAGGTCTCGCATGAGCAATGTTTTTTCTCTTGCCAAGAACAACCGCTGCAACAAGGCCTGAAACTCCAGAAAGAATTTCAACTACATATCCTCCTGCAAAGTCCTTCACGCCAAGTTTATTAAGGAATCCACCCGCTCCCCAAACCCAGTGAGCTACTGGATCATATACTAAAAAACACCAAGCTGTTATAAATATCAAAAAGCTCGAAAACTTTATTCTTTCAGCTACAGCACCAGAAACTAAAGCTGGCGTAATAACTGCAAATGCCATCTGATACATCATAAAAATCGAGTGCGGGATGTTTGGCGCATACGCCGAACCCACATCATTTCCTACCCCACTCAAGAACAAATGCTGAAAGCCACCAACTATGCCAACAAAGTCGCCTCCGAATGCAAGTGAATAGCCCAGAAAAATCCATTGCAAGGACACTATCGCGTAAAGTGCGAACGAATGCATATTCGTATTTAATACATTTTTACTCCTAACCATACCGCCATAAAACATCGCTAATGCTGGTGTCATAAAGAACACCAGTATCGCGCAAATAAACATAAATAAACTATCAACCCAATTAATCAATGAAATGCCTCCTTAATCTGCTCTTCCAGACCGTTTCGGGCAATTTTACTAAAATAAAGACGCCCAAATCTTATGGATTTTGACGTCACTGTCAATTGCTATTTTATCCTTTTGGGACGGCGAAAGTCAAGTGGGATAATGTGCCTCACCCTATTGCGGGAGTAAGTGTGCATATTTACAGCCAGCAACGGGAGTAAGTGCTCTAATTTGCAACCAAAAACCTTTTTCTATGCAACTCAAAGCAAAATCAATGCAAAATCAATGCAAGTTCTTTGCAAATTCACAGGCAAAATGAGATGATTTCTTCTAAAAGCTCTGCGAAATCATCGAAAACTGATGAAAAGCGGAAAAACTGGTAGAGAAAAAAGGGACTTACTCCCGCAATACAGTCGCCCCCATTTTTCCTACAAATTTTCCTCTTGATTTATTGTGAAAAAAGTAGCATTATTATATTTGGAGTAAAAACTAGTGCAAAAAAGGTGACTATCACGGATAGACGACTCTTGAGGTTTTTGACAATTGGTTCGACAATAAGTTTGGGGTTACTCCTCATCGGAACATTCATTTTGTGGGGTTTGAACTTATTTATCGCTATTGGATTAGTTCTCGGAACAGCAGTCGGAATCGGAAAGACATTTTTTTCAGCAAAAGTTTTGTCAGGGCTATTACGCAACGAGGCGTCAAGCAGAAGCGTTACCCTGCTAAATCTAATTTTCTATGTGATGAGTTGGGGAATTATAATATTTCTGTTTGTAATTGCTTACAAACTCGATGTCTCGCTACTACTGGCGTTGGCAGCAGGGATTTTGATAATTCCTTTTGTTTTGCTCATATATGCGGTTGTGCGTGGTGCAGGACTTATAAAACCTGAAAGGTAGGTGAAGATTTTTGGGAGATATAATTAAAAAGTTAACCGAAGAAATGGCCATAAACCACAGCGTCTTTACCATCTTTGGCATTCCAATTTCCGAGACCATGATTACTATGACCATCGTGACAATAGTGATAATTCTGCTAGCGGTATTTGTGGTCAAGGCAAAAAAGTTCACTCTAATTCCCAGCGGCAAGCAAAATGTAATCGAGATAATTGTTGATTTCGTAAATAACTTCACAAAAGACCAGGTCGGTAACCGCTGGAGAGTTTTTGCTCCATATTTTGGTTCAATTCTTTTCTTTATTTTTTTCGCAAACATCATCTCGATCTTCAACATCTTCCCGACGAAGACTTTTTTCTATGATTTTCTTCACATCGAGGCGTTTAAAAATGTCCCCGTATTCCAGCTCAAACCGCCTACAAAGGACATCAACGTGCCCATCACTTTGGCAATTATGTCTATTTCCCTTCTAATTTTCTCTACTATTTTCTATCGGGGAATCAAGGGATTCCTTAAGACATTTATTGAGCCCTCACCAATTATGCTACCTTTCAAGATTCTTGACTACGCCATCCGTCCGCTCACGCTAACGCTCCGACTTTTCGGAAACATTTTCGCAGCCTACGTAATCATGGAGCTACTGATAATTGCGTTTCCTATTGTGTTACCCGGATTCATGAGTCTGTACTTCGACCTTTTCGACGGCGTCTTGCAAGCATATATATTCGTATTCCTAACTTCAGTATACATACACGAGAACTTAGAAACAGCACATTAAAGGAAAGGAGGGACTTATCATGGGAGCAATAGCAGTAGCAATAGCAATTATAGCAGGTGGTTTCGCGGCAATCGGCGTTGGAATCGCGACAGCAGGAGCAGCGCAGGCAGTTTCAAGACAGCCGGAAGCATCAGGTAAAATCATTCAGATCGCGCTAATCGGTATGGCGATGGCAGAGGCAATGGGAATCTTGGGATTCTTAATGTCATTTTTGTTATACGGAAAGTTGTAAGAGGAGGTAAGTTTTATGGCTTATACAGCCGAGACAAATACAGAGACAATAGCGGGTTCGTTACAACCCTCTACCGCCCCTGCCCATGAAGCTACAGCGAATCCCGTGAGCCCTGAGCCGTTATCATGGATTTGGATTTTTATTAATCTAATCGTTATTCTTGTCGTACTCAGAAAACTGCTCTGGAAGCCAGTCACGGCATTCCTTGAGAAGCGTACAAATTCAATATCCGAGACCATCACAAATGCCCAAAAGCAGCTTTCGGAAGCCGAAACATTAAAGAAGGAATATCATTCCTCCCTTAATAACGCGCGTATCGAAGCAGCGAAAATAATTGAAGACTCACGTAAAAGAGCTCAACAAGAGTACAACGGCATGCTTGAAGCCGCTTCAAAAGACGCTGAGGCTTTTAAGGCTAAGACGAGAAAAGAGATAGCTCATGAGCGCGAAGAAATGCTTTCAAAATTAAAGTCAGAAATCGCAGGACTCGCTTTGCATGCTGCTTCGAAAGTAATAGAAGCAAATATGGACACCGAGAGCAATCGCGAATTTGTTAACAAGATTATTGATAAAGAAGGGGTCGCATAATGTCGCTGGTGGATAAGCGTTACGCAGAAGCGTTTTTGCAAATTTCAGTTGAACATAACCTCGTCAAGGACCATCTTGACTGGCTTAGAAAGCTCTATTATGTTTTCAGAGACAATAGAGAATTTCGAGACGCACTCAATAATCCAAAGCTTGAAGCAAAGCAAAAGCAGGAAATTGCAAGCGCTGTGTTAGAGGATGAAATTCCTGCCCTTATGTTGAACTTCCTTAAAGTTCTTATTGAAAGTGGCAGAATGTCTAATTTCCCAACAATTGCGAAGCAATATCGTGGCCTAGCTTACAAGCACGAGAAAATTCAGATTGTGCGTATTCGTTCGGCGTTTGCGCTGGAGCATGATCAGATTAAGGCAGTTGGCGAAAAATATAGGAAGTTGTTTGATGCGACAGCTGTCTTGACGGAATTTGAAGTAGATCACAAGTTACTCGGGGGCATCGTGGTACAAGTCGGAGACACCGTTTATGACCACAGTATCGCTGGCCGTTTAAATAGTTTGAAAAAAACCTTAAGTAGGGGTGAAATATATGAAGCTTAGACCGGAAGAAATAAGTTCGGTAATTAAAGGAAAGATTGAAGGCTTTGGTTTAGATACCAAAACCACAGAAGAAGGCTATGTATTATCGACGGGTGACGGAATTGCCCGTGTTTATGGCCTTGACAACTGTATGTCTGGAGAACTGTTGGAGTTTGCCAACGGCGAGTTTGGCATGGCGATGAATCTCGAAGAGGAAAACATCGGTTGCGTGCTCCTCGGCGAAAACGTTGACATTTCAGAAGGCTCATTCGTGAAACGTACTGGAAAGACAGTTGAAATCCCAGTCGGCGACAACTTCATTGGACGCGTTATTAATCCGTTGGGTCAACCACTGGATGGAAAAGGACCGATTCAATCACTTGGCTACAGGCCGGTTGAATTCCTAGCGCCAGGCGTAATTCACAGAAAGTCGGTTACAACGCCGCTTCAGACAGGAATTATGGCAATTGACTCAATGATTCCTATTGGCCGCGGACAGCGCGAGCTTATCATCGGCGACAAGCAGACAGGTAAAACTGCAATTGCAATTGACACCATTATCAATCAAAAAGGCAAAGGCGTAATCTGCATTTATGTTGCGATTGGCCAGAAAGCCTCAACAGTAGCAAGTATTGTGCAGACGCTTGAAAAATACAACGCACTCGAGCACACTATCATAGTCACATCCACAGCGAGTGATTCATCCACGGTGCAGTATATTGCGCCTTACGCGGGTTGTGCGATGGCCGAGTATTTCATGTACGATCTTCACAAGGATGTTTTAATTGTTTACGACGATTTGTCGAAACACGCGGTCGCTTATCGCGCAATGTCCCTGCTCCTTCGTAGACCACCAGGTCGCGAAGCCTATCCTGGAGATGTTTTCTATCTTCACTCTCGTTTGCTAGAACGCGCAGCTCGCCTAAGCGATGACCTTGGAGGCGGCTCAATTACTGCCCTTCCGATTATCGAGACGTTTGCGGGAGACGTATCAGCGTACATTCCTACCAATGTAATCTCCATCACAGACGGACAGATTTACCTTGAATCCGAGTTGTTTTTCTCGGGTCAACGGCCAGCCGTAAACGTTGGGCTTTCAGTTTCTCGTGTTGGCGGAAACGCTCAGGTAAAAGCCATGAAAAAAGTTGCTTCGACAATTAGAATCAATTTGGCTCAATATCGCGAGCTTGCTGTGTTTGCGCAATTCGGTTCCGATCTTGATAAGGCTACGCAGGACAAACTGACTCAAGGAATCAGACTTATCGAAACGCTAAAGCAGGGACAATATCAGCCTATTACGCTTGAGGATCAAGTTATTATTCTTTACTGTGCAACCGGCTCATATCTTATGGACATTCCTATTAACAAGGTGCTTGATTTCAATACGCAGCTTGTAGATTATGTACACGGAAGTTACCCGCAAATTACTGATGAAATTTCTAAATCTGGAATCATGTCAGATGAAAATGAAGCGTTGCTTAAGCAAGCAATTAATGAATTAAAGGACCAGATACTTGGAATTGAAGAATAAGGTGAATTGTTAAATGGCTGAAAACATGCGCGAAATTAAAAATAGAATAAAAAGCGTTAAGCAGACAATGCAAATCACCAATGCGATGAAACTGATTTCCGCGGTTAAGTTGCGTAAAGCACGTGAACAGCTTGAGCAGTCTGCTCCCTACTTCAAAATCGTTAAAGAGACCTTGGCAAACGTTCTTGAAAATAGTGGTTCGATTAATCACAAGTGTTTGCTACCTGTTGACTCGCCAAAAAGCCGCCTTTTCTTTGTGATTTCAGGTGATAAAGGGTTGGTAGGCGGCTACAATTCAAACATTCTTAAAATTACAGAGCAAATTGTCGAAGGTGAAAAAGCCCATCCGCATGCAAAAAATGTCGAAGGCGAGATAAAAAGTCGCTTGTTTGTTGCTGGAAATGTCGGGCGCAGTTATTTAACACGACGCCATTATGATGTCGATCCAAAATTCGACTTCGGCGTCCAAAATCCGACGGTTTATCGTTCACGCGATATCGCGGACATGATTTTGGAATTGTTTTTGGAAGGTGAGTTCGACGAGGTGTACATGATTTATACGCGAATGATTTCTTCTATAGATCAAGAACCAGTTGTCGTGCAACTTTTGCCTTTGGAAGTGTCTGCACTTGAATTAGCAGCGGAAGGAAAAAGTTTGAATCCGCAAGATGTTGAGGATGAGCCTCATGTCGAAAAATCTTCACCTACTGGAACGTCAAGATTCGAATACGAGCCTGATCCTATAAAAGTTTTTGACGTGCTCATGCCGAAATACCTAAAGGGCATGGTTTACGGGGCTTTTGTTGAGGCGTTCACTTGCGAACAAAACGCGAGAATGACAGCGATGGACAACGCAACTAAGAATGCCGAAGAAATGATTGATGGTTTGAATTTGTACTACAACCGCGCTCGTCAGGCGAGCATCACGCAAGAAATATCTGAGATAGTTGGTGGCGCCGCGGCGCTAGAATAGCAGTAAATAAGATAATGAAGGAGTGCTATGTATGGCAAGCAAAAATGGAAAGGTAGTACAAGTCATTGGACCAGTTGTTGACATTCGTTTTGAAGATGTCGAACTACCAAAGATATATAACGCTATTAAGATTGCGCTTGGGGATGAGTTTGTAACAACTGAGGTAATTCAGCATCTTGGAAATGATACCGTGCGTTGTGTTGCAATGACGTCCACTGATGGAATCGTGCGCGGCGCAACAGCGATTGATACTGGCGCAAATATCAAGGTGCCCGTTGGAGAACAGGTGCTCGGGCGAGTTTTCAATGTTCTTGGCGAGGCAATTGATAATCTAGGAGATGTAAATCCTTCGGATTATTATCCGATTCATAGGCCTGCGCCGCGTTTTGAGGACCAGTTGCCGGCTACTGAATTGCTGGAGACAGGGATCAAGGTTGTAGACCTCCTGGCTCCGTATGCTAAGGGCGGCAAGATCGGGTTGTTTGGCGGCGCCGGAGTAGGCAAGACCGTGCTAATCATGGAATTAATAAGAAATATAGCTTATGAGCACGGCGGCTACTCCGTTTTCACAGGCGTTGGAGAACGTTCGCGTGAAGGGAACGATCTCTGGCACGAAATGCAAGACTCCGGGGTAATAAACAAAACTGCCATGGTCTTTGGACAAATGAACGAGCCACCCGGTTCCCGTATGCGCGTCGGCCTTTCTGGGCTCACAATGGCCGAGTATTTCCGCGACGAAATGGGACAAGACGTGCTGCTATTCGTGGACAATATTTTCAGATTCATACAAGCAGGTTCCGAGGTTTCGGCGCTGCTGGGGCGTATCCCGTCGGCGGTTGGCTATCAGCCAACCCTTGCGACCGAAGTGGGCGAGCTTCAGGAACGCATAACTTCGACGAAAAGGGGCTCGATTACTTCGGTGCAAGCGGTATATGTACCGGCCGACGACCTGACCGACCCAGCTCCCGCGACAACTTTTGCGCATCTCGATGCAACCACTGTTCTTAGCCGCGCTATTGTTGATAAAGGAATTTATCCAGCTGTTGACCCTTTAGAATCCACTTCTAGAATCTTAACTCCTGAAATAGTAGGTCAAGAACACTATGATGTTGCACGCCGCGTACAAGCAGTGCTTCAACGCAACAAAGAGCTTCAAGATATTATTGCTATATTGGGAATGGATGAGCTCTCCGAAGACGATAAGCTTACCGTATTTAGAGCTAGGAAAATTCAAAGATACTTGTCACAACCCTTCCACGTTGCAGAAAACTTCGTAGGCTACAAGGGAAAATATGTTCCTCTAAAAGACACAATTCGTGGATTCAAAGAAATTCTTGACGGCAAGATGGACAATATCCCTGAGCAGGCGTTCTTTATGAAAGGCGCCATCGAAGATGTATACGAGGCAGCAAAGGAGTTGGTATAAATGCCCTCTACCTTTAATTTAGAAATCGTTACTCCTGAAAAACTGTTTTTCAATCAAGCGGTTGAAATGCTTATTTTCAAGACCCCAGACGGCGAAATTGGAATTTTAAAAAATCACGCTCCCGTTGTCGCCGCGGTAATTTCTTCTTCTATTAGAATAAAACTTGGGGATTCAAAACTTGATTCAAAGCAAGGAACTGTTGACGGTTGGAAAACAGCTTCAGTAGCTTCAGGTTTTGCGCAAGTAACAAATGATAGGGTCGTCCTTTTAGTAGACTCTGCCGAATGGCCGGAAGACATCGATATTAGTCGCGCTCTCGAAGCAAAGAAGCGCGCCGAGGAGCGCCTTCAAGGTGCATTGAACTCTCTTGAACAAGCACAATCAGAGGCGGCTTTGTCTCGAGCTTTAGCTCGGTTGGCTACTAAAGACTTTAACTAATTTGTTGTAATTCTTTACAAAATGCTGTATTCTTTAATGGCACGTTATTTATAAAAGAAAAGGTGATTTATATGAAAACAATTGTAAAAAAACTAGCTATGACAATGACTATGATTTTCATCATGACTGCAATATTCATTCCAACATCAGCCGCTGCACCCTCAAACCTCGGAAAACCTGCTATCAACATCGACAACGCCGCTACCACAATTTTGATTGATGGCGAGGACACAGATGCTGCTTGGGCTGCAACCACAAACTATGCAAATATTATGGATACTTATAAGGTAATTGGTGGCGTTTGGGCAACTGCACAACCAACAGATTGCGGGAACGTTTCAATACTAAAAATTCTTTGGACTGCGGACTATATCTATACATTTATTAAAGTCAATGACGCTACACTAAGTACACCTATGCCAGCCGCTCACTTAAATGATAGCGTAGAATATTTCATTGATGCTTCAAACTGTGACAAATTGAGTTACAACGGTATTGATGATGCGCAGTATAGACTGGGCAGAGACGGCGCTATTTCGGGCTGGGGCGGATTTAACGCAACAGCTTTCAAATCTAACTCCGTCGTCAAAACTACTGAAACTGGATATACTCAAGAAGCTAGAATCTCAGTTTCTGATCACGGGCTCACAAAATTAGTAGGTGGGGAGACTATTGGATTTGACTTCCAAGTAAACGACGCAAGAATCGACCCCATTTCTTTAGAAGCTAACCGTATATGGCAGATAGTCTGGAATTCGCTTGATACAGGTTGGTATGAACCCGCAAGTTTAGGAACAATAATTTTGAACACTCCTGCTCCTACAGTCGCACCAACAGCATCACCTACTCCGCCAGTTGTAGGCGCGGTTTCAATAAAGTTAAATAAAACTTCAGCTTCGTTAGCAATTACAAAAACACTCCAGCTTAGCGCAACAGTTTCAATTCCTTATTTAGCAAGTCATGCGGTAACTTGGAAATCAAGCAATTCCGCTATTGCATCAGTTTCATATAAAGGCAAAGTAACTGCAAAGGCAGTCGGAACTGCTACCATCACTGCAACTTCTGTTACTGGTGGTAAGAAAGCAACTTGCAAAATAACTGTATATCGTCCAGTTTCAAGCATAAAGCTTAACAAAACACTTCTTTCTATGAGAAACAACAAATCCTTTAAGCTGAATATTACTATTACTCCATCAAACGCAACTAACAAAAAGGTTGTTTGGAAATCAAGTAATAAAGCTGTGGCTACCGTTTCATCAACTGGATTGGTCAAATCACTTAAAGACGGCACTGCATATATTACTGTAACTTCAGCCGATGGAAGTAAAGTCGCAAAATGCAAAGTTGTAGTATTATAATTTAGAATTTTGCTCGAAAACAAAACCGCTATTTGCAAAGCAAATCTCATCACCGTGTGAGATTTGCTTTTCTTTGTTGTTCTCGATTCTCATCCCATTAACAAATGTGCCGTTTCTCGAGTTAAGATCGCTAATATAATATGCCCCATCATGAAAATGAAGTTGTGCATGTCTTTTCCCAACCGCCATATTTTCACAACACAGATCTACGGTTTCTTTATCTCTACCAATTATCACAATTAGTGAACTTAATTCGAACTTAATTCCATCTTTTATATTTTTCTCGACCAACGTGCCAAATATCATTTTCATATCTTTAAGCATCATCGTATTCTGATTTTCTTCAATTTCGAATTTATTTCGAAATACTAGCGTTTTCAAAATTACAACAACGATAATATCTATTATCGCAAGTGCGAAGAATGAAAACGCCTTGGGATTTGAACCGAAGAATGTAAAATAATTGCTTATTGGAGTGACTAAAATGAGCATTCCAAAAACAGCAAATATTACTTGTGCTTTAATAATTCCGCTAGAGTGATTGCTCTCTCGTCCCTTTTGCGATGGATTCCCTTCGATATCAGAATGTTGTTCTTCATAACTTGCTTTTAAGGTTTTTTCTGGTGTTTTCTCCCGAATAAGCCCTTCGCAAACTTCGTTTAAAACAAATAAATTAAAATTTGTACTTTTAAAATAGCTAAGCAAAGTAGCTACAATAAATTCTCTGCCTTCACAAAACATAATTTTTTGTGAAATCAGGTAAAGAAATAATTCTTTTATTTTAATATTAATGTCTATAGTACTTTTACAAGGAAAGTATACTAATCCAATATCGACTATGTCTGCACCGATAAATATTTTATCAGAATCGAGCATGTACGAGTTTGTTTCTAAAAAATACTTTTCTCCCTTAAGTAATTCGCAAATAATTTTCTGAATAAATTTACAAAAATCAGCGGGATCGACGACTTTGCTTTCAAAATACTCATCAATATTTTTATTTCTCAACTCGTCAATTCTATATGTAAAATAGGTCTTTCCCTCTTTTTCCATGTAAATTGGTACTATTAGATTCAGCTCTGGATTGTTTGAAATCATTTCTATTTGATGCCAAACAGGGACGTCATTTTCTTTTACTTCTATCGTTAAATATTCAGCCATACTTTCACTCCTTTTTTTGAAATTCTAATAGTCTAATCGTAATTCCATATACTCTAGCACTCGCTATAGACTCTGAGATTTCATTTTCTTGCGCAGCGCTCAGACTTCCTTCGGGCACAACTATCCATATTTCTTTGCTTGTGATTTGAGCGGCCGACAGTGTGATTCCCGCGTTTTCACCCCCAGAAAAGGTCTTAACTTCATTAATTGTTTCTTCTATTGTTTTCTCTATTTCGCCTGCTCTGAGATAAGTATCATTTGTTACATCTATACTTAATATTGAAACGCCTTTCCCCCCTTCAAATATACAGTATGTCGGAAAAAATTCTGGCAAATTTCTCCCATAGTGCTTTTGTATCGCTTTCCCTCTCGAAAAAGGGCTCAACCTCCAGACATTTTCCTCCGAAATCGCATTACCTTTATCATCCTCATACCAATCAAGAGAAATCCCTTTTTGACTTATCAACACTTTATCAAAATTAAAAAGCGGCAAGGCATTCACTACGAATCCCTTTGCCAAAACTTCTACCCTTCCATTTCTTCTATTTGGACCATCTACTTTTACATTCCCTTCACCCATAACCCATTGTTTTTTCGAATCAACAAATAGTTTTACCTCATCAGCTAACGATGTCTCTGTTGAGGAAAAACTATCTGCGTTTGTTAAGGCAATATGTTTAAGATTCGTCGTAGAAACGATTACTCTAAATATTAACGCAAAGACCACAAAGATAATAACGAATGCCGGAAAAATTATTGCACTTTCGACCACTATACTTCCCTTTTTATGTGAAAATTTCATTGTATTTTACCTCCCAAATACGCCACTTCATAGGTTGATTTGATAAGATGTCTATTATTGTCACCACTTTTATATTGGCTTGGTATCAAATTTGGGGAAATCAAAAAATATTTTGTAGAAACTTGAACATCCGCCTTTACAATTGTGTTGAGCCTATTAATAGTAAACCCTGTATCCCCCGATTTTTTTTGAATGTTTTCTTCAATTATTTTTCTTATTCGAATAAACTTGTCTTTTTCAGGTACAACCAATAAATATAGCCTCAAATAATCTTTATATCTCATAGTAATAAAGCCACTCTTATAATTCTTTGAAGCCAGATCGCCAGAACTTTCACTGTCCCTGTCACTTGCAAAAATCTTCGAGATTTTTGACTTTAGCGCATCTCTGCCTTGCTTGCTAGCAGCCTTTATCTCAGATATTAGTTGCTCTTTCACAAGAGTAAGTGGTTCTTTAATTTTTTGAACAAGCATCTTCTTATACTTTGAGATTATCATTTCTGGTTTTGAAACTGCATCTTCCACTTCCGAAATGATTTTTGTCTGAATTTCTTCTAGCCAGCTTTGAGAATACGTTTTTAATGCTTCGAATACTATCCCGTCTCCGTTATACGAATTTATTTCATCTTGAATTCCCAAAAAACAACTATTCACGACCTTGTTTGCTTCAGATAAACCCATTGACGAAAGATTATTAATTTTTGTTTCGAGGGGTTCAGCAAGCTTATTAATTAGCTGATTAAGCTGACTATCGATGCTTGCTTCTATATCTGTAATCGCCTTATTTACAACCTTTTCAATTTCATCAAACGATTCATCTACAATCGTTTTCGCCGCCTCTTTCGCCCTTTCCTCTACAACATCTTTAGCCGCATCAATAAGTCCCGATTCAGACAAAACCCATGTCGTTGGACTCTTCACCAAAGGCACGCTTTTGCCATCAAGTAATTGCGTCACATCAATCGCACTTTCCGCGACACACCATGCCAAAATAATTGCCCATTGCGCAACAGGTATACCGACCCCCGACCAGCCTGCAACTGCGGTAGCATACACAAGTGCCTTTTCCATCATTACTGGACTTGTCACAAAATATCCGAGATTTAGCGCAAAACGAGTTCCCGTTAAAAGTCCTATCACTGCCGCTTTTCGAGCTCCTGGCGTATCAAATCCTGTCAAAACATACTCTACTTCATCATTTTTGGTTGACGCCACGTTTGTATTACCCGTATAAAAATTGAAGTGATTAAGAATATATTCATTTATTAATAGTTGCTCACTTACCC
>Ga0194063_10001727_pt1 | contig 13963 bp, 13 predicted proteins | sample SepL3720m_MetaG_FD_155459 | JGI IMG/M metagenome (GOLD analysis project Ga0194063, IMG submission 155459) | Anoxic zone freshwater microbial communities from boreal shield lake in IISD Experimental Lakes Area, Ontario, Canada - Sep2016-L373-20m | ecosystem: Environmental > Aquatic > Freshwater... | reverse complement strand
ATATTTACCAGCAGATTTATTATTACAATAACGATAGGATTCATACAAAATTTAGAATGGCGCCAAAAAAATTTAAGCAGACGTTCTTAGAAAATGATCTTAACAAACGGGGTACTTGACAAGTGCCATTAACTTTAGCTGGTCTTCTTCAACAGGTGGGGGACCATCGTGAAGAAATTGTAACAGGAGAATTACCTATTGAATTATCTCCTGTAATAATACGAGATTTAAATAATGGTCCTCTACCTGCAGGGGTGGTGGCACCAATATTAGCTGCTCAAACTCTGGAAGAAGTGCAAACTGCTGTAATGCCAGTGGCACAAGTCTTATTGGCAGATCATACTAGAAATTGGCAAGGTACAAAGGTTGATTTAGATCAAAAGGTAGCAGCAGCTACTGAAGCTGTTACGCAAAATAAAGCAAAAATAGTTGGTGCAGAAGAGGCGAACAGTGAAATAGATAAAAAATATACATCTCAAGGTGGTACAGAAACAGCTTATTCTGTTGAAAAAGTTGCTCAAATGCAGGTCGCTACAAGTTCTGATGTAAAAGCTAAGCCTATTGAAGCTATAGTAACGTCAGGAAAAAGAGGAGCTTTTAGAATTGGTGCTAGACCTGGATTAGTTACTGGGCTTGGTCTGCTTGAATACGAAGCCCCTACTGGAGCAGTTTCTAATCAAGCTTATTCAACTGCGGAACAGCAGTTTTTTACAGCTGTATCAGGACAAGTAACTTCTGAAATTGCTGATGAATTTAGGATAGAACTTCAAGGGGTTAATATGAAAAGTGATACCAGAACATTTTTAGAATCTGCTCAAACTGCTCTTGCTGACGTACGTAATGGTTTATCAGATGCATTAAGTCGAGAACAAAAACAGGCTGCTGAACGACAAATTCTCAGAAATACAATTCAGTATTTAATTCGTTCTGATCAGGAGAATTTGCTTAATCAGGTTTTAGGAGGAGTCAAAAAAGATGACAGTCAACAAATTGTGTTGACTAATATTCAAGGAAAAAAAATACCTTTTTCAAGAACTACTTTTATTGAGCAGATGGATGATGTTGTGACGGGAGAAATTGGAAAAACTCAATTAGGGGCTGACTGGGAAGCAGTGCGACAAGCAAGACAAACAATGGCTACAGAAGGTAGGTTTACTGATTCTTTGACTATCCAATTAGCGTCTGCAGTTGAACGGCAAAATACACATAATAATGTGGCACCTGATACTGATGGTTATACTTTGGCTGATTTTGCTAATATTGCTTTAGATAAGAAGGAGATAATTATGCCATTGCTCAAAGAGTATGGAATAACAAATCTATCAAACTTACCTAAATTTACTTCTGTAAAGGGTTTAGCCGAGTATGTAATTGAACATGGCAATGCAGTAGAGGGTTTTAATAAGAAATTAAGTGCTGTTGTTAATAAGATTGAGGAAGAGGGTAGACAAACTGCTCCAACTGAAAGAGGTTTACGTTCAAATGAAAAAGCTCAGATTGAGTTACAATTAGAAATCGCGAAACAATTAAAACCTGATCAAATTGATGTTGCCCCATTAATTGCAAGACTTTTGTTGGCTCATAATGGTAAAGCTCCATTGCCAGGCAGATTAGGTATAGCCCGTCCAGCCGAATTTGCACAAATTGGTAAAGATTATAATTTGGGAGAAAAAGCAATAGAACAGGCTATCCTTGATTCTGAACAGACATTACACCAAATTGATGTCACAAATCTTCCTTCCGGCGAGGTAGAAGATATGTTAAAAGTCTTAATTGATCAATATGGTTCTGATGCTAAGATTTTAAGTGGAGTATATCTAGCTACTTTATCTAGCACCCAAAGTGAAGTTTCTTTGAATGACAGTTCTATACAATCTGCTAGTCTAACTAGGTATCCGACCTTAGAAGACTTGAAAAAGTTTAATCATTATTATATTGCAAGTTTGCTTGAATCATTTCGAACTAGTCCCGGGATAATAATTGCGAAAAAATCAAATAAACTTGGCATACAACAGTAACCTTGAATATGCTTTGTTGGCTGACTAGATAAATGAATGATGGTAATTTTGTCTGAAATAAATTTTTAAAATATTTCCTAAAATTTTTATTCTTATTACTCCTGATTAGAGCCTTTTCATGTTAAAATCTTCTCATGCGACGATTAGCGGTAGATGACAAAAAGATTATTTCTGAGGCTATTACAGCCTTAAATTCCGGGGGATTAATTGTGTTTCCTACTGAGACTTGTTATGGCGTGGGAGTGGCTGCGACCAATTCGGAGGCGGTGAAGAAACTACTGTCATATAAGCATCGTCCGGAAGGGAAAGCGATTTCCATTGCTGTGGCTGATAAAAAAATGGCAGAAGATTACGTAGAACTGAATTCTCAGGCACAGGACCTGTATCAAAAATTTCTGCCAGGACCATTTACAATTATTTCCAGAAGTAAAGGCAAGGTTGCTAAAGCTTTAGAGTCTGAAGTGGGTACGCTGGGAATTCGGATTCCGGATTATCCTTTCATGCTTAAGTTACTCAAGGAGTTTGGCAAGCCAATCACTGCTACCTCAGCCAATTCCGCGGGTAAAAAGACTCCCTATTCATATCAGGATGTTCTGGATACATTGTCGGAAAAACAGAAAGGACTGATTGATCTTTTCCTGGATGCCGGGGAATTGCCTCATCATCCTTCTTCTACGGTGATTGATACGACCCGGTCAGATATGCAAATCTTGAGAGCAGGGAGTTATTTGCCTCTGGAGTTAGTTTTAGAAAAAGAAGTGAATTCGGAAGCGGAGATGAAGGAGGAAGGCTATGCTTTTGCGAAGCGCATCTCGAATTGCGAATCTCGAATCTCAGCTACAAGCTACGAGCTACTGGCTACTAGTTGTACTATTGTACTGTTTGATGCTGAGCTGGGAGCTGGGAAGACCCAGTTTACCAAAGGAATGGCTAAGGGGCTTGGTATTACTGAATTAGTTAAGTCGCCGACGTATTCGTTGATTGAGGAGTATGAGATAAAAAGTCCGGTAAGCGGTGATCGGTTATCGGTGAGCGGAAAAAATGGAGAAATAACAAAACGTATTTCTTCCCGAGCATCGAAAACCGAACACCGGAAACCGGCTTCATTTCTTGTCCACTTCGATGCTTGGCGGTTGGAAAATCTTGCTGAGCTTGGAAAACTGGGTTTAGAAAACTACATTAAACCTGGAAATATTATTGCGGTAGAATGGTCGGGTGGGGCATTACAGTATTTTCTTGAGCTACAGAAAAAATCCGCAATTGAATTTTTTGAGATTAAAATTGACTATTTAAGTGCCGGAAAAAGATTACTTCGGATTAGCAAGGGGTCATAACTTTATTGATGATCTAATTTCAGTTTTCCCATGAAAAAACGCTTGTTCGGGCAGGGTGCCTTTGCTACAATGATTTCGTGAATAATTTGAAAAATGAATCCTAAGTTAATGTGGTTAAAATTTAAAACTGAATTTAAGGTGATCTATTTTCTGATGGGCTTGAATGTCTTGATGTTCTTGATATCCATAGGATTGTCATCTTTCTCTAGAACTAATTTCGATGGTATTCTTTATCTCCTTGGAGCAGATAATCTGATGGCATTATTAAGCGGTTGGGAGCTTTTCCGGCCGGTGACCAGTGCTTTTCTACATGGTAATTTATTGCATTTACTTTTAAATATGTGGGCACTATGGAGTATTGGCAGGATGGTAGAAAATTTTTATGGTAGTAAAAAGTTCTTTTTGGTCTATATTTTTACTGCGATTACAGCTTCGCTGATGAGTAATTTAGCCTCACTGGTGGGAATATTTCTTCATGGCAATGATGCTGCATTGAGTTTGTCTGTAGGAGCTTCTGGAGCAATCTTTGGATTAGTCGGTTTAATTTTAGGCAGCAAATATCGCAAAAATCCTTACGGTGTAAGTATGGATATGTATGTCGATACTTATCAGCTGTGGATTTTTGTCGGGTATAATATTTTAATTGGATTTGGAGTTAATTTTCTGGGTTCAGCAAGTTTTGCAATTAATAATTGGGCTCATATTGGAGGATTTCTTGGTGGTTTACTTTTTGGAGTTTTGTTGGATCCTGTAAATACATTTTATACAGCAAATTGGAGAAAATATTTTGAAAAAATTCTTTTTTGGGTTAGTATTATTACCTTTCTTGCTAGCTTTGCAGGATTGGGATTTTCTATTTTACAATTTATTATCAGCGCATGATTACAGTTATTTTAGGTATCAACGGTGTCGGTAAATCAACAGTTGTTAAAAAAGTTATTAAACAGGTAAATTTCGAACGTGTTCACTGGGGCAGAATTATGGAAAAGCTTGCTGCACCTCGTGGTTTGATCAAACATATTGATGAACTAAGAAAAGTGGATATTCGCATGCAGCGATTTATTCAGGAAGAAACTGTCGATGTCATCAAAAAGCAAATTGATGCAGAGCCAAATAAAAATTATATCATTGAAACTCATGCAGCACTTAAGACTCCACAAGGCTATTTACCTGGTTTTAATTTACATATTTTGGAAAAAATTAAACCGGATATGTTTATCATTGTCGAAGCTGCAGCAGAAAGTATCTGGAAACGTCGGGCCGAAGATCCAACGCGTGATCGTAATGATGACTCTACTTTGTTTGATGTAGAAATGAATCTGGAAGTGACCCGGAATTTTGCCTCCAGTTATGCTATAGCAATTGGGGCTACTTTGGCAATTGTGGAAAATAAACAGGGTGAACTGGATAAAGCAGTGAATAAGATCGTCAGTTATTTGAAGATGTTTGATGAAAACGCGAATAAAATTGATATTACCGCGAGTAATTAACTGAAAAAGTAGCTAGTAGCTGGTAGCTTGTAGCTATGAAAAAAAAAGTGTATCTTACTTTTTCGTTTGGCGCCAAGTTTGGATTTCTTTGTGATTGCCGTTGGTGAGGACTGAAGGAACGGAATGTGCTTCTCCTTGAGAATCAGTAAATACCTCAGGCCTTGTGTATTGAGGATATTCCAGCTTATTTTCTTCGTTATGTGATTCATCATCCAGTGATTCTTCGTTACCTAGTACTCCAGGAATCAGCCTCACTACTGAATCTGCAATTGTCATCGCTGGGATTTCACCGCCAGTGAGAATATAATTTCCCACTGAGATTTCTGTATCACATAAAAGTGCACTGACTCGTTCATCCACGCCTTCATAATGACCACAGAGGATAATGAGATGATCTAATTGTGAATATTCTTGGGCGATTTGTTGGTTATATTGTTTGCCTTTGGCGCTGGTAAGAATTACTTTGATATTCCCAGATAAGTTCGCTTTGATTTCTTTTACTGCTTTGTAAAAAGGCTCGACCTTCATTACCATGCCAGGTCCACCACCATAGGGTTTATCATCGACTGTTTTACGAGCATCATCAGTCCAGTCTCTCAGATTGTAAATTTTAATTGCTATCAAGTCTTTATCCTTGGCACGTTTGACAATGCTTTCAGCAAATACCGAAGTAAACATGTTGGGAAAAATTGTGATGATATGAATGGTCAACATGGTGGAATTATAGAGGAAAAAGTTAAAAGAAAGAAGATAAAAGTTAAAAGATTGCAGATTGTAAACATGTTTGTATTTCGAATTTCGCATATTGCATTTCGAGAGGGAAGAAACGTATATCGTATTTCGCATTTTGGATAAAAGTGAAGCATCCAAAGTTTTGGACATGCAAAACTTTTCCCGAGATTCGTCCTGAAATAAATTCAGGATTCACAATTCGAGATTCGACTTTTGCGGTAGGGTCGTTTAATATATAGAAGGATTCATTTTATGAAATTATGCGGATTAATTACGAAGTGGCTGGAGCGGGCAAGCCTCTTATAATGTTACATGGCTGGGGGGGATCGCTCCAAAGTCTTGCTGAGTTGCAAAATTTACTGAGTAAATCAGGATTTCAGGTTTATAATCTGGATTTGCCGGGATTTGGTCAAAGTGAAATGCTCAAAAATGAGATGCAGCTGGAAGATTACGTTGATTTTGTTATTGATTTTATTAAAAAACTGGAATTAAAAAAGCCGATTTTGCTGGGACACTCATTTGGTGGTCAAATCGCAGCTAGATTGGCTTCCCGGGAGAAGCATTTATTAAGTCAATTAATTTTGGTAAATGCTGCCGGAATTAATCCTGCTAATACAGTGAAAAAATTTATTTTTAAAAAAATTGCCAAAACTGGAAAAAGAATATTTAAACTTCCTGGTTTGAAACAGTTGGAAAGGCCAGTCAAAAGCATCTTTTATAAATATATTGTGCGGGAGCGTGATTATCTCAATGCCAATAAAATGAAAGCGACCATGGCTAATGTTGTGGAAACGCATTTGGAGCATGCTTTAGTCCAGATTACAGTACCGACTTTATTAATTTGGAGTGAAAAAGATACTTACACTCCTTTATGGCAGGGGGAAAAAATGGCCAGTTTGATTTCTGGTTCTAGGCTTCAGGTTGTGGCTGGAGCAAGGCATAATTTACCTTTGAAAGATCCACAAGCAGTCTTATTTATTATTAATTCTTTTGCAAAATAAGATGATTTATTATAATTTTTTACTAATTTTCTTCTCCATACCGGCATTACTGGTAATTATCCGAAATTTACTTGCGACCACATATCTATGGCAGATCAAAGAATATCGCTTAGACCGTTTTTTAAGTCATATACGATTTGAACAGAGAATAGATCGAAAACGCATACCGATCTTGATTATTAAATCATTATCCTTAATTGGAGTTTGGATATATTTATTTCATCCTCAATATAATATTTATTTTGCCTTTATCATCATTATCTTTTCCACCAGCATTTTTGAAGCTGATAGTTTTATCAAGGCAATTATAAAAAAAGATTATCAACGTCCTGCTTATAAAAGTATTCGTAATATAATTATTTTAGTCAGTAACATTCTCATCATTTTTTCAGTATATTTTGTCTTAATGCTTTGGGTCGATTCGTTGCTATATCATACTAGTGGTACATTTACCAAGCTTTTAGAAATCAAACCATTGCAAGATATTTCTAATGTAGGTTTCACAGAAATCTTGCCAAAACAAATTGGTCAAATTTATGTGACTCCTTTGGCAACTTTAATTTTGATATTGGTTTCAGTTTTAAACATCACGATGGAATTTGCGGTGCATTATTCAGTAATGTTTCTTGTGGCTTTGACATATCCACTTTCATTTTTTAGAAAACGTGCCTGGATTATGAGAGCACGTATAATTTTAAAGAAAAATCCGCAATTAAAAATCATTGGAATTACTGGCAGCTATGGTAAGACAACTACCAAAGAATTACTGGCTCAAGTTTTGAGTAAGAATTTCAATGTAGTGAAAACTCCTCATAATAAAAATACTGCAGTTGGTATAGCAATGACAATTGCCAGCCTGATTAAACCTGATACAAATATTTTTATTGCAGAAATGGGTGCTTATCGTAAAGGTGAGATAAAAGAGGCAGTATCACTTGCTCATCCTGATATTGCTATTGTTACAGGTATTGAAGCTCAGCATCTCTCTTTGTTTGGCAGCATTGAAAAATTGGTTGCTGCCAAATTTGAAATTATTGCTGGTTTAAAACTCAAGGGTACAGCAATTTTTAATGGTGATAATGAATATTGTCTTCAAATGGCAACGAAAACTAAGCAGCAAAAAATGTTGTATTTTACTATTAATGATCAGTTGAAAATGGTAAGTGAAGAATCAAGTGCAGAGCAGAGTAAGGCTGATGAACAGCATATGTATGAATTTCCGCATGATGAGAATATTTATGCTAAAGGAGTGAATGATGATCAAAATGGAATTAGTTTCATTTTAATGTATAAAGGTGTTGAGCATCATGTTCGTACAAATATTGTTGGTGTTCACAATGTATTAAATTTATTGGCCGTTATTGCAGCTAGTGTGAAGCTTGGATTATCAGTTAAAGAAGTGGTGAAGATTATTAATGCAACAAAATTTGAATTTCCATATTTACATACATTTCCAGCTATTAATGAAAGTACATTACTGGATGATGGCTATAATATTAGTTTTGCAGGATTTTTGGCAGGACTGGAATACTTGACTTCATTGTCTGGATATAAGAAGAAATGGGTTTTAACCGCCGGGATAATTGAATTGGGAGCTGTTCAAGATAAAGTTTATCAGAAAATTGCTGAACGTCTTGTAGAATCTGCAGATGGTCTGATTACTAGCGATCCATTATTTGCGGGAATTGTGCGGGAAAAGATGCGGGAATTCAAAGTAATATTGATTGAAGATGCTGTAGCACTTGGTCAAACATACAAAGAGTATGTCGGAAAAAATGAGATTGTTTTATTGGAAGGCAATGTAGCCGAGCGAGTGATGAAGGAGATAAGAAGTATCAAGTAGCATGTATCAAGTATCAAGTAGCGGAGAAGCAGCAGGAGGGGTTGCAGATCTGCAATCTATGCTGGGAGGAATTATCAATTAACTTCTAATCATTACCATTCATGAATTATCACGAGATTATTGACAAACAAATCTGGGAAGCTTTTATCAATGAGAGTGGGATTGCTACTTCATTTTTTCAGTCCTGGAATTGGGGTGAATTTCAAAAAGCGCTGGGGAAACCAGTGATGCGTTTTGGCTTTTATAATGATGCTAATGAACTTTTTGCCTTAGCTCAGGGAGTAGAAATCCATGCCCGACGTGGAAAATATTTGTATGTTCGTAATGGTCCTATTGCTCCTTGGCAGAATGAGAATCAGGTAGAATTTATTATTAATTCCATAAGTATATATTGTAAGGAAAAGCAGCTTTGGTTTTGGCGAATGAGCCCTCTAGTTACTGAAGCAGAGGAAACTGAATGGCTGGAATGTTATCAAAATATTAGTCCGATGTCCGACGTCGATGCTCTTGATACTTGGGTTTTGGATCTTTCTCAGAGCGAAGCTGAAATTCAAAAAAATATGCGTAAAACAACCAGATATGAGATTCGTAGGGCAGAAAAAGACGGTGTAACCATTGAATCAACTAAGGACCCGGAACGGATCAAGGATTTCTATCCAATTTATCTGGATACAATTCAAAGACAACGTTGGACTGGATATTCAGAAGAATATATTACTAAGCAATTTACAGCATTTGTCATAGATAATTCCGCTGGTCTTTTTCTGGCAAAATACCAAGGGAAATATATTGCTGCTGCGATTTTTATTTATCATGGTGAAAGTTCATATTATCATTATTCTGGAAGTTTAACTGAGTTTAGAAAAATTCCGGCACCAGCTCTGATCCAATGGTATAATATTCAGGAAGCGAAGAAGCGCGGTTTAAAATTTTATAATTTCTGGGGAATTGCTCCGGAAAATAGGCCAGATCATCCCTGGCAGGGTTTAAGTTTTTTCAAAATGGGATTTGGTGGCGAGGCAGTGCGCTACATACCAGCTCGTGATATCCCAGTCAGTAAACTTTATGGAATTACCAAGCTAATTGAACAGTGGGATAAAAAACGGAAAGGCTATTAAGTAAGAAACGAATTGATTTGATTTAAACGAATAATTTTTTTTAATTTAATTATTTATCAAAGAACGGCAGATGCAGGATAATCAGAAGAAGACAAAGCGAATGTGGCAGCTGTTTTTAGGCAGCATAGTATTTTTATTGCTACTTTGTTTAAGTATTGGCATTATTTTTTCATTACTTTGGCAGCGTTCTAGTCAAAGTTCGAAAGAAGATTCTTCTCAATTGAATAATATTTCAGCAAGCAATTCAACTGCTATTGTTTCACCACAAATTAGCATAAGTACAAATGATTTTTCTGATTATTCTGGAAAGTTTATCAGAACTAAATTACCACAAGGCTGGAAAATAGCTGAATATGTAGATGGTAAAGGTACTGACAAATTAATGGAAGGCTTGAATTACCAGGGAATCACTGGAGTATCGGTATTTGATGAAGCTGATCAGGAAGTATTTAGTTTAAAAGCGGTTTGGGGTATCGGGGATGAGGGCGAGTGCTCAGAAATCTTTAAATTTAAAGATACCGCACAAAGTTATATTGACAGTATTAACAATGCCAACGTGAATTGGGGATTGTCTAAAGCCAAAATAATTGATTTAAGTAAAAATAGTTATCAGGAATATGCTGTTTTAGGGATAGCAACGAGAAGAATTGGTACTACACTATATTGGAATAAATCAGCTACTAAAAAAGAATTTAATCCTGGTTGTGGCTTTAGTATTGATATGGTGACTTTTGATAATTTGTATTGTTTTGCAAACGCAGCGAATGGGAGTGCTCCTCAAAAAGTAAATCTCTTTAATGCTGCAATCAGCGATAACTTAGATGATTCTACTTTGTTGAAATTGGACCAGGTACTGCAAAGTATGCAGGTGAATTAAATTATTTGATCAGCATTTTTGTGAATTTCCTGAGTCATATTATTTTTGTGAATAAATTTATTATAGCAAAATAAGTTTAGCATTATTTTTTTTGGATGATTATAAAATGGCTATTTTTTTGAGGGTAAAGTAAGTTAAAAACAAGATAAGCATGATAGAATTCAGGCGTTTCTCTTAGAACTGAATTGTCTTAGTTTAAAATTTAATACCGGAAAATTTGCCACAAGTTTCTCGTAGGGACTTTTTGAAAGTTTTCATTGCTGCTTTCGGAACCTTAGCTATTGCTTCATTTCTACCAGCTACCAGAGAGATGAATATTTTCCCTGGTCTGGTCGATACCGGACGTATGACTGAGGTACCATTTTTACCTCCATTACGTTGTTTTATGGAACCGTCTGCACCGCTATCTAGCTTAGAGCGCTGGCTATTACCGTACTTGCCCTATGATTTGCAGACGACAATTGTGGCCAAAGGTAGTGCTGCAGTCCGAGCGCAAATGAAATTTTCTGCTGCAAATTGTGTAGAGAAAGGTGTCTTGACTTATTTTGGTAAAATTTATGAACGCAAATTGCCTCAAGAGGGAAGGCAATGGAATTTAGCTTTATCGGAAATTGTAAAAGAAGACCGATTTTTTGATGGCGGGATGCCTGCGCATGTGTCTGTATCGTATTTTCCGGGTGGGCAAGTCGAGCTTTATCCAGCCGGATCACTTGAAAATCCTTATTCAGGTCAAGATGGGATATTACTAGCTGCCTCTTTACGGAGGTTTATGCAGGGAAATGATAACTTGTTGGCAGTGGCATCGCTAGGTGATATGAGTGAGGAGGTAAATGTTCGAGCTGAACAGGTGGTTGGTTGGGCGTCAGGAGTAAGTCTTGGGTCTACTATTTCTCCGGAACTGGCTTCACTGCTTTATGGATACACAAGTGAGTTACAACCTCAGAATCAAATGTCGCCAGAAATTATAGAAGCATTAAAACTTCATCAAATATATGCTAAATCGATGCAATCCAAGGACTTCTCTCACTCTGATGAACTGGCCTGGCTTCATTTGCCAGTAAAGGGAATTGGAAAAATGAAGATTAAGACGCAATATATGATTGACGTCATTCAAGGGAAAGTTTATGGGACAGAGATAATTGCTCAGCCGATTCATAAAACTATCAACTTACTAGCTTACGACAGAAATAATAATCCGGCATTAATATCAGTGCCATTTTGGATTCACGCTGAACCTGAAACGATTTTGGCAATGCTTAAACAGATTAATCAAACTTTAAAATTGGATTTGCAAAGGGCATACTGTCTAGATCTCGGGACTAATTCTACACACGTGGTCAGAAATACTGCTGGCGGATTAAATTTTGCTGGAGGGCCAGGACATGCTTCACCTTTAGCATTGGGAATTCATGTTTGAAAAGCTGAATTTGGTTAATTATATTAATAAATTAGTTTTTATCTTGCATTATACGTATAAAGATTCTATAATCATACGTATATTTTTGATATCAAATTGCAAAATGCTTACTAAGCTTACATTATCGATGGACAATGAAGTGATTATTACTGCTAAGGAATATGCTATTACGCATGAAGTTAGTCTTTCAAGGCTGGTAGAGAGGTATTTTAGTTATTTATCACAAGAGTCAATTGAAATAAAATCCAATACGCCGATTGTCGACGGTTTGCTCGGTATTGCAAAGAATCATAACAAAGAAATAAATTCTAAAACCTTACTGAAAACAGCTTTAAATAAGAAATTCTTGAAATGATGGAGAAAATTTTTGTTGATTCTGATATTATTCTCGATGTTCTCTTAAAAAGATCACCATTTTATCATGATGCTGTCAGATTGTTGGGACTAGTTGAAAAAGGACTGGTAATTGGTTGTACATCAGCGCTAATTATTGCTAATTGTTATTATATTATTTGTACAAATATTGATGAAAAGACAGCTCGAGATGCTATTGGTAGATTATGTTTGTTACTTACAGTTTTACCTTTAACTGACAAAACGATTGGAAATTCTTTAGCTTCTGAATTTCCAGATTTTGAAGATGGTTTGCAATATTACATTGCTCTTAAACATGACTGTAAAGCAATCATTACGCGAAATCAAAAGGATTATGTGAAAGCTAAAATCAACGTTTTTTTACCAGGAGAATTCTTAAAGATTATCGAAATTAAGCAAAAAATATAATTTTCATTCCGATCACCGGACACCGGACACCGTTTTCTACAAATTATGTCAAAGCCATTAAAACTCATTCTCGCCATCGACACTTCCTGTGACGATACTTCAGCTGGAATTGTCTCTGGTACCAAGGTACTCGCCAATGTGATTGCCTCCCAGGTAGAACTTCACCGTAAATGGGGCGGGGTAGTGCCGGATATTGCTAGGCGAGCACATCAGGAAAATATTGATCTAGTAATTAAGGAAGCATTGCAGCGGGCAAGTATCAATGCCAAGAAATTATTAACTTTGAGTAGTCTCGATGCTGTTGCTGTAACTTATGGACCAGGCTTGGCCATTGCTTTAGAGATTGGCATTGCTAAAGCCCAGGAAATTGCGTTGCAATACAAAATTTCTCTGATTCCCGTGAATCACATGGAAGGACATCTCTTGTCTTCATTGGGTGCCAATCTCAAGGGCGTAGCCCCAATCAAGCTTAGCGATAAGGACTTTCCTGTAATGGGCTTACTCATTTCCGGTGGGCATACAGAACTTGTACTAGTACATGAACTTGGTAAATATGAAGTGATTGGTGAGACGTTAGATGATGCGATCGGCGAAGCTTATGATAAAGTTGCCCGAATGTTGAATCTCGGTTATCCAGGCGGAGCTGTGGTTACTGAGTTGGCTAAACTCGGTGACCCGGAAAAGTTTCCTTTCACAGTGCCGATGCTGAAAAATAAAACTCTCAACTTTAGTTATTCCGGTCTCAAGACAGCGGTTTTCTATTTTCTCAAAGAATTTCGGGCAAAAAACAGTGAGTTAACTAAACAAGAGGTATGTGATGTGGCTGCATCTTTTGAAAAAGCTGCTATTAAACATTTATCCGCCCGGCTGAGTATGGCTTTAGAGCAATATCCGGTCAAAATTCTACTCGTGGGTGGCGGAGTCACCGCCAGTGCGAAAGTCAGAGCGGAAATCCGTAAAATCACTACTAAATTTGGAGCTGTAGCCTATTTTGCCTTCGACCGTCGCCTTTTTAACGATAATGGAGCGATGATCGGCATCGCCGCCCATTTTATGGCAGAGAGGAAGGAATTTCGCTTTGAAACTTTGGAAGAGATTGATAGAGAGCCGAGAGCGAGGCTGGAAGCGGTAGACGGTAGACAGTAAACTGTAGACGGTAGACTGGAAAAATGAAATCGGAACTCGTTACTTGCAAAAAGAACGAAAAATATTTAATATCAGCATCACTAGTGTCGCGTTAAGGACAGTATCAGGTGTTGATAACTAGCGAACAATAGACTTTCTGAAGGATTTTACGATTTTAACATTTCGACTCAGATAGTAGATAATCTCAAGATATTATCTTTGAGA
>Ga0194063_10001725_pt1 | contig 13971 bp, 14 predicted proteins | sample SepL3720m_MetaG_FD_155459 | JGI IMG/M metagenome (GOLD analysis project Ga0194063, IMG submission 155459) | Anoxic zone freshwater microbial communities from boreal shield lake in IISD Experimental Lakes Area, Ontario, Canada - Sep2016-L373-20m | ecosystem: Environmental > Aquatic > Freshwater... | reverse complement strand
CTGGCGCAGAATCGGCAGCGACTGGGTCAGAAAGGCGAGGACCGACGATTCGCCGCGCATCACCCAACGGCCGCTTGAAAAGTTCTCCACCTCGAAGCCCGCGCGCGCCAGTCGGCTCGCAGCCTTCTCTTCGAGCGCCAGATCCCGCACCTCGCAGTGATCCCCGACCAAGCGCGGCAGCCCGTCCACCTTGCCCAGCCCCGGCGGAACGGGGGCGGCTGTGCCGTAGCGCACGCTGAGCTGCGCCTCCAGATGCTCGAGCGAGCCTTCCAGCGAAAGCCCGATCTCCGCCGCCGCAGGCACAAAATGCAGCGCATCCAGCCACGATCCCGCGGGAAAGCTGAGCCATTCCTGCCACGCGTCGATATGATTAAAGAACCGCTGAGTCGGGATTTCGACCGTTTTACCAGCGGCGAGCTCGCACAAGGCGGCCGCCAAGTCCGCGGGGATGCTCCCCTCGCCCACCCGCACCACCGACTCTTCGCCGATCTGCCAGAACGAGCCGCCGATCTCCAACCACGGCCCCGACTCCGCGTCCGGGACCAATCGGATTTGATCCTGCAGGTGGTCGGCCTCGCTCAGCCGCAGCCGCTCGCCCGACCGGATCTGGATCGACAGCCGGTCCTTGCCCGCCGCCAACCGCGGATGCTCGGCGATGGCCTCCAAAAACGCCGGAACCCGCGCGCCATCGAGGCTCAGGCTGAGAATCTCCTTCCGCGCCACGCCCTCCTTGGCCAGCCACGCGCCCACGCGGTCGTCCGCCGGCGAAATCTCGCTCCCCGTAGCCACGGCCAAGGTCGCGGCGAATTTCCCGCGCTGCAGCGCCTCCCGCCAGTTCAGCGGCAACAAAATCTGCCACGGCACCGCAGCGGGCGCCGGCACGGGCCTCGTTGCCGATGGAGCAGCAGCCGCAGGCACAGCCTTGGCCGGATTCAGCGCGGCCAATCCCGTCGCCACCGCGTGGCCGCAAACCGCGCCACTGCGCTGATTATCCGCACACGGGCAATGAGTGTCAAAATTCGTCGGCGACTTCACCGTCACGCCGACCCGCATTTGCCGCTTGCCCACGCGCACCAGCCCCTGCCAGCCCGTCGCGCCCGCCTTTGCCTCGGTCACCATTCCGCTCTCAAAGAGCGCCTTACCCTCTTTAAATGCCTGCCATGTCGCCGCTGCCCTCAATGTTGATTCCGTCCACCCGCTCATTTGATGGCAGCAGTCTTTCCCAAAATCGGCCTTGGCGCAACTCGATTGCGGAGCGAACGTACCGCACGCCCCCGCCTTCGGGCCAGCCGCTGCCCCTTCGGCTTCCGTTCCTTCTCCCGTCAGCTGAAATCTTAACCCGGCGGCTGCCAAATCCACCCTGGCGGCACCAAATTTGCCTTTTTTCGAACCGAGAACTCGACTTCTCAGCTTTAGAAGTCGAGTTCTACTATCCAGAAGTCGACTTCTACTGTTTGGAAGTCGACTTCTATACTGTGGAACTCAACTTCCAGATAGTAGAAGTCGACCTCTAGACCCTAGAAGTTGACTTCCACACATTGGAAGTTGACTTCCAGACCTGAGTTTTGTAGAAAACGGTGCGAAAACCCGCGAAATCACGGCGGACGGTTCCGCTTTCACCTTCACACCCCACCCATCCGACATGGCCAAAGCCTTAGACTTCACGACCGACCGCATTCAAACCTTCGTCACCAGCTGGCAACAGCTCGCACCCGACGCGGTGTTTGCGGGAATGACCTTGGCTGAATTCCAGCAGGCCACGGCCGCGCCGCAAGCCAAACGCGCCGAAATCGGCCGCGTCCTCGCGACCCTGACGGCCAAACGCCAGGAGCGCGACTTGGCCGACAAAGAGGCGCTGGCTGTGGTCGAGTTGGTGCTCAATTCGGTGCTCGGCCATTTGGACTACGGCCCCAATTCCGGACTTTACAGCAGCCTCGGCTACGTCACCAAAGCCGCCCGCAAAAGCGGCCTGGTGCGCAAGAAAATCAACTAATCGCGGCCGTCCACCGGCTTCGCAAGTGGAGATCGATCTCCAATCTTATGCATTTGCGTTTTCCTCATTTCGATGCGATATTCCCCAGTATCATATACCCCCCATCCTTATGAAAAACCGCCACAACACACTCACGGATTCCCCCACCCTTTATCCCACCCAAAACGACCTTCCACTCGACCAAAGGACCGAGCTCAACGCGTTGATGAACCTGCGCCTCGCCTCCGCTGTCGACCTGCAACTGCAGATGAAACAGGCGCATTGGAATGTCAAAGGCCCCAGCTTCATCGGCCTGCACAAGCTCTTCGACGAGATTGACGAAGCCATCGAGGCATACGTCGACATGATCGCCGAGCGCATTGTCCAGCTCGGCGGCATCGCCGAAGGGACCGTGCGCGTTTCCGCCAAGCGTTCGCGCCTTGAGGAATATCCACTCACCCTTTCGGAAGGCATGGCCCACGTCAGTGCAGTGGCCGCCGCACTAGCCGCCTTTGGCAAGGAAGCCCGCGCCACCATCGAAGAAGCGAACGCCTTCGACGATGCCGACACCGCCGACCTCTTCACCGAGGTATCCCGCGGCATCGACAAGTGGCTGTGGTTCGTGGAAGCACACTCGCACGCGATTACTTGAGGAGATGGGAATCATAGGGAAAATGGGAATCATGGATCTACCATGATTCTCATCACTCCCATTCTTCCCATAACGCTGCGACCGCCGCGCCCCACCTCATTTCCCTAAATTCCGATTCGCCAATCTCACGAGAGTCATCCGCTCGCGCAGGCCGCCTTTTTCGGTGAATTCTCTTTCCAAAGTCTTCAGCTGCTGGTCCAGCAGGTAGTTAGTCTGGTGAATCAAACAAAGCGCGATGTTCGCGATGACCTGCGCCGGGCGCGTCGCGACAAACTCCCGATAAATTTCAAACGTCTGCGGCGTCCTACAGCCGATCCGCCGCACAAAGCGCGCTTCCTTCGAATCCTTGTCCCAGATCGCGAGATCGCGCACCCGCAGAAAGTCGCGGTAATCCGCCAGCAACTCCTCCAAACTGGCGCGCCCGACATTGGTGAGCTTAATCTCCATTTCCTTGGAGGTCTGCGCCGCCTTGCTGCCTTCCAAAATGTTCTGTTTGCCGGATCGCGCCGACTGGATCATCTGGTCCACCGTGCGGTCTCCCCGCGACAGATACTTGTGCGCAAAGCGGTAGGTGATGTCATAGACCACCTCGGCCTTCTGGAAAGAAAGCAGCGTTTGGTAGTCACCGCGAGGCGGAAGAACGCGCTCCGGTTCATGGGAATGATGGGAAGAATAGGAATCATGACTCCTATGCTTCCTATTCTTCCCATCCGACGGATTCAAATTCATCACAATACTCTAACATACTGCAACCAATGGGATTTCACAAGTCAGCGTTCATCAAAGACCCCGACACCAACTAAATCTTCATGTCGTTGAGCATCTTCATCGCCTCGTCGAACTGCGTGAGAAAGCCCTTAAACGCGACGTAGGAGAACCAGCAAAATATTCCGACCGCCACGGTGATCACCACTTTCCAGAAGGAATGCAGCTTCGGGTGCATCCACACCGAAGGCAGCACACATGGCGGCAGCGTTAAGAACATCATCACGATGAATGAGGTCTTCAAATACCACGGCAGCGGACTGCCGGGCAAGGCGGGTGGCGCGGACCGCTGCGGGAGTCTCGATTCACCGAGAAACTCTTGGCAGTGCTTGCACTTGATCGCCGCGTTCTGGATCTCTTCCGCGCAGTAGGGGCATTTCTTCATGGTGGCTTGGCTACCACAGAGCTTGAACCTTTTCGTTCCGATGTCCACCCATCAGCCTACTTCATGACTCCCATTCTTCCCATCCATCCCATCTGACGGATTCACACCCATCTCAAAAGCCGACGCTCATAGAAAATCTTCAATAATCGCCTCTGCCGCTTCAGCACCCGTCGCGAGGGCGCTATTGAGCGAGGCAAGTCCACAATGGTCTCCACACTGATAGAGTCCATGGCGCAGGCGTGGAGATTTCCGCTCGCAAACCGGCTGTCCGGGCACGGCTTCAGGGATGCGATCGATCCGCAGCAGACGCCAGTCCCCGGCGCATGGACCGAACCATTCGAGCAGTTGCTGGCGCACGGCCGCTTCGAGATCGGGCACCGCAGCGGCCACGCGATCCACCACACTGACGGAGATCAGGTGCTGCCCCGCAGGCGCGTAATCCGCAGACACAGCGCTAATCACCGAGAGGTTGTTGATGGGCCCGTGGCCCTCCCCGTTGAGCAGGATGATCGGCTCGTTGACGGGTGCGGTGGTGGCGCTAAAATAGAGGCAACTGACCGAGTTGGCGGGAAACCGGGTTGGGTGGTTCCCTAACAATCGGTCTGCGGCGCTGAGCTCGGTGGCGATGACGATGGATCGGGCCGCTAGAAATTCGCCGCTCTCCAGGCGAACACCATCATCCGCCAATGCCGACACACGGGTGCCAAGCCGGATGGCAGAGGCGGGCAGCGCGGCAGCGAGTTGCTTGGGGATTTCACCCATCCCCAGCGCGGGCACAGCGGTGTCGCCTTGGGCGAAAAACCGCATGACAAACTCCAGCTTCTTCACCGTGGTGCTGAGTTCGCTTTCCAAAAAGACGCCGCCCAGGAAGGGCCGGAAAAAGCGTTCAATCAGCGACGCGGAAAAGCCCTCGGCATGCAATGCCTGCAGTGCGCTGAGCGTCGGCGCGTGCTTCGAAAAATCAAAGCCGCGCAAGCGCAGGCGGCCGACACGCAGCTTGTCGGCGAACGACCCGATCGGATTGAACGCCCCGCGCAGTCCGTCGATGGGATGCCGGAATGGATCAGCGACCCGATGCCATCTGCCGCCGTAGCGGACGAGAGCTCCCGGATAAAAGCGACGCAGGTGAAGCGATGCGTAGTCGAGTTGCTTTTGCGCCTCGGGGTAGGCGGTGAGCAGCACTTGGAAACCACGATCCAAGCGAAAGCCTTCGCAAAGGTCGGTGACCACCCGGCCACCAACGCGATCGGCCGCCTCACAAATCAAAAAAGAACGGCCCGCCTCGTGCAAGCGGCGCGCGCACGACAGCCCGGCCAAACCCGCGCCGATGATGACCGTATCAACAGGACCTTGCTTCGCGATGGTAGGTGGTTGATTCATATCGGGAGCCGCATCGGATGCTATGGATCGCCTGCACCTTGCCTAGTATTTATTGGAGCTGCATTTGGGAACTGCCCGAACCATTCGCGATGCCCCGCAAAAAAAAGCCCCGGTTCGCAGAACGAACTGGGGCTTTCATGAAATCAATCAGCAGATCAGAATCACGCGTCGGCGGATCCTTCGGCGCCTGCATCCACCGAGATGGTGAGCGTGGCGACCACTTCTGGGTGAAGGCGGATTTGCACTTCGGTCTTGCCGGACTTTTTCACGGGCTTTTCGAGTTCGATCGCGTGGCGATCGATCACGATGCCTGCAGCTTCGAGTTCTTTGTGGATGTCGATGCTGGTGACCGAACCGAATGCCTTGCCACCTTGGCCGGTAGTAAGAACGAACTTCGGCTTGAGCTTGGAAATCTTGGTCGCGATCTCTTGGAGCTCAACGAGCTCTTCAGCCTCGCGGCGGGCGCGGTCTGCCTTGAGGGATTCGACGTGGCGGAGATTGGAGCGATTTGCTTCGAATGCCTTGCCTTGTGGGATCAGAAAGTTGCGGGCGTAGCCGGCGCGAACTTTGACAACATCAGCTTCGGCACCAAGGCCTTCGATTTTTTCTTTGAGAATAACTTGTGCGTTGGCCATGGGAATCAGAGGTAAAACTTCGTTTGGGAGCGGTGATTTAGACCTCCTTTCCAGACGAGTCAAGAAGAATGAACCCTTATTACTCCGCAAACCTAAAATTTTTCGCGCTCGGCTTCTTTTTCTGCGAGCGCAAGGGGCTGGCGGATCCCGTTAGTTTGACAGCTCGTGGATCGATTTTTTCTGAAACTGGGCGTCACGGATGCGCCGCAACGATTCGAGATAGCGCTGCTGCGCGAGCAGAGAAGGATCATTGACGCTGGGAGTCTCCAGCCCGTATTTCCTCCACGGACCGTCAGGAACCTGGCTCGCTTCGACAAAGCGCCAGTGGACTTTTTTTCCCGAAGTCAGGCCGAGGTAATCGCGAATCGAGGGCGAAAGATCGATCCCTGCAGCGCCGTTTTCAGTGGTCTTTGGCGATTTGCTGCCGAACACGAACTCCCAATCGTCCGTCCCCCAGGGCCCGCAATCCTCCCACTGCGCATAGCAGCTGCGGCTGCCGTTGTAGATTTGCACCCAGCGGCCCTTGCACACCGACTTACCTGATTCCGCGCGGGCCCGCGAAAACCACGGAATCACCCGCGCGGCCTCGGATTTGTATTTCCCCACACCCAGCACGTCGTTGTAGGGTAAGGCGACGTAGAACGGATTGAGCTTCGGCACAAAGTTCTTTGGCCGGAACTCCCCCGTCGTGTGGTTTGCCACGCGGTTGGTGGGATCGGGGTCATCACAGCCGCCGAAATTCGCCACCCACTGTTGATCCCATGACGATTTGGTATTCGGCGTCGGGTTGCGCGCCGATGGCTCCTCGCCAACCCAAAAAATGGTGTACGTCACGTAGAGCTTCCATGGATAGCTGATCCGCAGCGCCGGATCACCGGGGCGATGCCGGGATTCATCAACACGGGACCCCGTAGGAACCATGACCGTGGGCGTGACCGGCGTACCGGTAGCGGGCTGACTGACGAAGAATGTCAGCAGCACCAAAATCCACCCTGAAAATTTGGGCATAGATTGAACCATCACGCAGAATATCGATAGTGAAATACGGTCAAGCAGACCGAAGATCACGATGCATGAAATCATCCCCCAAGCAAGCCAAAGCTACACATAAAAAGCCCCGCACGAGTCAGACTCGGGCGGGGCTTTGGGAGTTCTTGATCCAGAATTCCTCAGACGCTGGCTTCGCTGATGGCTGTTTCCGGTTCGGGTCGGGTGGCGATGAAGTCCAGATCCTCCGAGTCCGATTTCTTGACGACATTCACGGAATCTCCGGTCTTCACATCGCCGCGCAGCAATGCCTCGGCGAGCGGATCTTCGAGGAATCGCTCCACAGCGCGGCGCATCGGGCGGGCGCCGTAGGCGGGGTCGAAACCTTTGATCGCAAGCAGATCACGTGCTTCATTGGTCAGGGTGAGTGCAATATCCTTCTCGTGGAGACGCTTCACCAACTTGGCGACTTCGAGATCCACGATCTGGTTGAGGTCTGCTTTTTCCAACATGTGGAAGACAACCAGGCTGTCGAGACGGTTGAGAAACTCCGGTTTGAAGTAGCGCTTCGATTCCTCGAGAATCTTCTCCTTCATCCCTTCTTGATCCGCTTGATCTTCCGCCATCGCGCCGAAACCGAGCGACGTCTGACGCTTGATCGTCGATGCCCCGACGTTGGAGGTGAGAATGATGATGGTGTTCCGGAAGTCGATCTTGCGGCCCAGCGAGTCGGTGATCATCCCTTCCTCCAGCACCTGCAGGAGTAGATTCATCACGTCCGGGTGGGCCTTCTCGATTTCGTCGAACAACACCACCGAGTAAGGACGGCGGCGAACGGCTTCAGAAAGCTGGCCGCCTTCCTCGTATCCGACGTAGCCCGGAGGCGAGCCGATCAAGCGACTGGCGGTGAACTTCTCCATGTACTCCGACATGTCGATCTGGATCAGCGCGTCCGCATCGCCGAACATAAACTCGGCTAGATTACGGGCGAGATAGGTTTTACCAACCCCGGTCGGACCAAGGAATAGGAAGGAGCCGATCGGACGGCGCGGATCCTTGAGATCGGCGCGGGAACGACGTAGGGCCTTGGAAATGGCAACCACCGCCTCGTTTTGACCGATGACGCGGCTCTTGAGCTCGCTTTCCATCATAAGGAGTTTTTCGGCCTCCTTCTCTTCCATCCGACGCAGAGGAACTCCCGTCCACTTGGCGACCACGGCCATAATGTCCTCATCGGTCACGGTCACGATCGTTTCTTCGGAAGATGAGCGCCACGTGCTGAGGGTGTCCTCCAAATTTTTCTTGGCGGTTTTCTCGTCGTCACGCAGCGAGGCAGCTTTTTCGAAATTCTGTTCCGCGATGGCCGCCACCTTATCGCGGTTGATCTGGGCGATGGCTGCTTCCAGCTCCTTGATCGCAGGCGGACGCGTCATCGTACCGATGCGCGCACGGGCACCGGCTTCGTCGAGGACATCGATGGCCTTGTCGGGCAAGAAACGCGAAGTCAGATAACGCGAAGTCAGCTTCACGGCAGCTTCAATCGCTGCGGGCGTGAATGCAGCCTTGTGGTGCGTCTCGTACTTTTCTTGGAGTCCTTGCAGGATTTTGATCGCGTCATCGACGGAAGGCTCTTCCACCTTCACTTGTTGGAAACGCCGCTCCAGAGCGGAGTCTTTTTCGATGTATTTGCGATACTCGTTGAGGGTGGTCGCACCCACGCACTGCATCTCGGCGCGGCTCAGCGCCGGCTTGATGATATTGGAAGCATCCATGGCGCCCTCGGCCGAACCGGCGCCGACGATTGTGTGCAGTTCGTCGATGAAAAGAATGACGTTCTTGACCTTGCGAATTTCGTCCATGACGGCCTTGATGCGCTCCTCGAACTGGCCGCGGTACTTTGTGCCAGCCACCATCAAGGCGAGGTCGAGGGTGATCACCTTTTTATCGCGGAGAATCTCGGGAACATTGCCACTCGCGATCTCTTGGGCCAAGCCCTCGACAATGGCAGTCTTACCCACACCCGCCTCGCCGATCAGCACGGGATTGTTCTTGGTGCGGCGGCAGAGAATTTGAATGACGCGCTCGATCTCGCTTTCGCGGCCGATCACTGGGTCAAGCCCACCTTCGCGGGCGACTTTGGTCAGATCGCGGCCGAATGCTTTCAATGCCGGCGTTTTAGTTTTTTGCTCCACTGGCACAGCCGTCGCAGTCTGGGCCTGAGGCTCTTCCTCGAATTCGCCTTCTTCATTATCGTCGTCATCTTCTTCCTCACCTTCTTCGTCATCGGGCGAGAAATTCGGATCAATCTCAGCCAGAATCTCATTGCGCGTCCGCTGGATGTCGATCTCCAACCGCTTGAGCACGCGGGCGGCCACGCCTTCGCCTTCGCGCAGCAAACCGAGCAACAAATGCTCGGTGCCGACGTAGGAATGATTGAGCGCCTTGGCCTCCTTGTTCGCAAGTGCGAGAACCTTCTTCACCCGCGGGGTGTAGGGGATATTACCTGACGACTTCTGCGGCGGACCGGAGCCGACTTCTTTCTCCACCTCCATGCGGACGGTTTCGAGGTCCAGCCCCATACGCTCGAGCACGTTGACGGCAACGCCCTGACCGAGTTTGATCAGACCCAGCAGCAAGTGCTCGGTTCCGACGTATGCGTGATTGAATCGGTCCGCTTCTTTGCGAGCGAGAGCGAGAACTTGCTGAGCGCGTGGTGTAAAGTTATTCATGATTCGCCTGGATTGGTAGGGTCAGAAATTATTTCTTCCTTTGATAGGATAACACTATCAGGTGATTCGAGAGAATGCAAACGAGAGCGCACGATTTCTGCACGAATCGAGTCTCTTTCTTCCGGGGTGAGCTTTTGTCCTGAATGAAGCTGGAGGTGGGCCGGCTGAATGTCCATCAGCAGCGAGTCGCAGAGCGTCACGGTTTTCGGCGAGAAAAACCCGAGCGTCCCCCCAAGCCGCAGCAAGGAAAGATGGTTGAGTGCCTCCTTGGAGTCGATGATATGGGCGTGGCGCAGGACGCCGTAGGCACGGCCAATCTTGTCGGCGACCATCTCCGGATCATCCTCCAGCAGTTTTTCGCGGGCGTTTTGCTCGTGACTGGCGACTTGGGAAATCACCCGTTCCAGACGGCGAATGATCGCTTCCTCACTCTCGCCAAGCGTGGACTGATTGGATATCTGATAGAGATTGCCCAACGACTCTGTGCCTTCGCCATAAAGACCGCGCACCGCCAGACCGATTTTGTTGACGGCCTGCAAGACTTGGCCGATCTGGTCGCTGAGGACTAGGCCCGGCAAATGCAACATCGCCGAAGCCCGCAGGCCGGTGCCCAGATTGGTCGGGCACGTGGTGAGGTAGCCCAACCGCGAATCAAAGGCGAACTGCAGCGAGCCTTCCAGCTCCGTATCCAGCTCCGAGAGCGCGGCAAACGCGGCAGTGAGTTGCAGCCCCGGACGAATCGCCTGCATCCGCAGGTGATCCTCCTCGTTGAGCATGAAACTGAATGTCTGACGGCGCTCGATCACCGCTGCCGAGCCATCACCGCGGGCGGCGAGCTCACGAGAAATGAGGTGCCGCTCGACCAGCACTTGCTTTTGAACTGACGTTAGATCGCTCAGCTCCTGGGAAAATGCGCCTCTCATCGCAGGCAGCGATTCCACCGCAGGGCGCATCAAGTCGAGCGCGGCGGCGCGTTGATCGCGCTTGGCCCAACCCGGAAAGGAATGGCGGCGCAAAGTGCGCGCGAGACGAATCCGAGACGTCAATACGGCACCATACTCGCCCGGCCCGCCGGTCATCCAATCGGCGGGGTGTTTTATGAGGGTGGAGAAACGCATCATGGTCGTGTCATCTTGCTAAATTCAAAGAATCGTCATTTACCACAAAAGAAAAATTTCTCAACTCTTCACGTCCTCAAGGTTGTGGATTTCATCGCGGATGGCAGCGGCCTCCTCGTAATTTTCGCTGACGACGGCCTGTTCGAGACGCGTGCGCAGGCCATCGAGCCGCTGGTTGCGGACCTGCAATGCCATCATGCCTTCGGGCACTTTGCCAATGTGGGAGATGCCCTTGTGCATGCTGCGGATCATTTCGTTGAGCTCATCGCTAAACGTGGCGTAGCAATCGCTGCAACCCAAGCGACGCACCCGCCGCAGATCCTCGAGGGTGAATCCACAGGTTTCGCATTTTTTGCCGTTGCCTGGCACACCCGCCGACGAACTCACTGCGACGGTGCCCGGGCCACCCGGCAAACCGCCGAGCAGCAAGTCACCCAGCGAAAAACCAGTCGGATCTGTGACCCCGCGCTCCCTGGCGCATGCGTCGCAAAGACGAACCTTCGTCATCTGCCCCTCGACGAGTTGCGTGAGGAAGACGGTGGCTTTTTGATCGCAGAAATCACACTTCATGGGGATGGATGGGTCTCAAGCAAACGGTGTGCCCGTATTCATCGCGAGTTCGTGGAACGCCGCGAGGAATCGCGCGGTGAACGGCCCCGGCGTGCCGGTGCCGATGACGCGCCGGTCGAGTGCGACTACCGGAATCACCTCCGCGGCCGTGCCCGTGAGGAAACACTCGTCCGCGGTGAAAATGTCATAGCGGGTCAGCGAGCATTCCTTGAAAGGCACGCCCAGTTTTTCCGCGATCTCGATGATCACCGCGCGGGTGATGCCGTCCAGCGCGCCGTCGCAAATGAGTGGCGTCAGCAGCGTACCGTTCTTCAAGAGGAACAGGTTATCCCCCGTGCACTCAGCGACGTAGCCCTGCTCGTTGAGCATCACGGCTTCCAGCGCGTTGGCTTGGATCGCCTCGACCTTGGCCATGATGTTGTTGAGGTAGTTCAACGACTTCACCTGTGGCATCAGCGCTCCGGGTGCTGGGCGGCGCGTCGCGCAGGTGATGATCGAGAGACCGTTTTTGTAGGTCTCGTCGGGGTAAAGTTTGATCGTCGAGGCGATGATGAACATCGACGGCACCGGGCAAAGGTACGGGTTCAGCCCCAGCTCCCCTGCCCCGCGGGTGACCACCAAGCGGATGTAGCCATCGGTCAGCCCGTTCGCCGCCACCGTGTCGCAGGTGAACTTGCAGACTTCCTCCTGCGTCCACGGCAGATTGAGGATGATCGCACGCGCAGAATCAAAGAGTCTGCGAATGTGTTCTTCCAATCGAAAGATGCGTCCGTTGTAAAAACGAATGCCTTCAAAAACGCCGTCACCGTAGAGAAGTCCATGGTCAAAGACCGATACCTTCGCTTCAGATTCGTCCACCAGTTTACCGTCGAGCCAGATTTTCATGTCAGATGCCTGCTTACCCTAAGTGGATGCTGGCGCGTGGCAAGCGGGAGATTGGAGAATTCATCAAGTATCTCATCCTCAGTTAGCAAATCGGCCATTGTTGGTAGGGATGGACGGCCAGAGCCGAGTTGTAATAGCGCGGGTCCGACGACACCTCGGCGCCGATCCATGGCGGCAACAGCGGCGAATCGGCTTCATCCGCCAGTTCGACTTCTGCGAGGATCAATCCTGCGTTATCCCCGTGAAACACATCGATTTCCCAAAGATGCTCCGCGAAGGATCGACCATAACGCGTCTTATCGACGACCGACGGCAGGCACTGCCCCAACAAGACGCGCGCGTCTTCCAGTGGGATCGGATATTCAAACTCCGACCGCGCGATGCCCACCGTGCGCCCCTTGATCGTCAACCAAGCATTTTGCCCAGCCACGCGCACGCGCACCGTGCGGTCCGGGTCTAGCGAAAGATATCCCTGGGCGATTCTCACCCCCGCCGTCCCGTCCCGCCACGCATCGCCCGCGACGAGGAATTTTCGTTCAATTTCTGTAGGCATGATCCGTCGTTCTTCTGACGGGCCAATCTAACGAGATTCAGCCGCAAAAAGGCGCAACAAAAACGCAAAAAGTGGAAGAGTCCACAAAACAACCCTTTTCTCCCATTTTTTGCGCCCATCTTTCGCCTTTTTGCGGCTAAACTCAAACAAACCGCCACTTGATACCCAGCCGCATCGGCGTTAAGTGAAGCCAGTGGCCATTCCCCAACCTGCACCCGGCAAACCCCACCTCCGCAAACACATGCGGCAGGCGATCCGTGAGCTCGTTCCCGCCTCCCACAAGGCCAACGCGGCGCTCTACCAATGGCTGCGCGACCGCCCCGCACTGCGCACCATCGCTGTCTACTCGCCGCTGCCCGGCGAAGTCGATTTCGCCGCCACCCACCAGCAGCTCGCCGACTTGACCTGGGTTTACCCCAAAGTCAGCGGGGATGCACTGAGCTTCCACCCCGTCATCGATCCCGCCACCGAACTCATCGCCGGCGCGTTCGGCATCCTCGAACCCGCCGACGGCTTACCCGCAGTGGCCGTCCATGAGATCGACGTCTTCATTTGCCCCGGCCTCGCCTTCGATCCCCGCGGTGGCCGACTCGGTCGAGGCCGCGGTTTCTACGACCGCGTGCTGGCCCAAGCCCGCGCCGACGCCCTCAAAGTCGGCGCCTGTTTCCAGATCCAATGGGTCGAAGACACCCACGCCGAAGCCCACGACATCGCCATGGATCACGTCATCGTCGGTTGAAAATCACAAGGCCGTCCCAGCCAACCGATTCGAGTCGCCAGCGCAACGCTATCATTCGCAATTCAACCACTGGGAGCTCGAACAAAAAACGTTTCGTTTTTCTCCTTGAAATCATTACCAAAACTGGCAACGTTTCATCTCTAGTGATGGTGAATTTCACCTGCAAGGAAACCTCCAAAGTTTTCCATGGGAATTGGTCCCGCAAATTCCCGGGAGACATCCAGCCACGGGCACTAATGAAGCTGCGTCTACTCCACCGGATCATTTCCATCGACCAACTCCGCCAACCACCCTCCAACCGCCTCGAATCACTATCCGGAAATCTCGTGGGATTCTGGAGCATCCGCATCAATCAACAATGGCGCGTCGTCTTCCACTGGGAAAATGGCAACGCCGCCGACGTTCAAATCACCGACTATCACTGATCCACCGCCATGAAGAAGAAACCGCAACTCATCCCGCTGCTCAACTTTTTCGCCGAGACCCTCCGCGAAACGCTTGAGGAGTCGAACCTATCCCAGGCGGAGATCGCCCGCCGCTGCGGGATTCCCGCGCCCCACCTCACCCAGATGAAACAGGGCAAACGCCGCTGCACGCCCGA
>Ga0194063_10001722_pt1 | contig 13991 bp, 16 predicted proteins | sample SepL3720m_MetaG_FD_155459 | JGI IMG/M metagenome (GOLD analysis project Ga0194063, IMG submission 155459) | Anoxic zone freshwater microbial communities from boreal shield lake in IISD Experimental Lakes Area, Ontario, Canada - Sep2016-L373-20m | ecosystem: Environmental > Aquatic > Freshwater... | reverse complement strand
ACCAATAGCATCACTGAGCCGGTCTGGGTAAGAGCAAAGGCAACTTCGCGCTCGCGGTAGAGGTGAATGATCGGGTTCTGGATCGCACCCAGCCGGGCCAGGGCGCTCGAGATGATGATCGCTTCGATCGTCGTGGGAAGCTGCCAGCTCACTCGAGTTCCCTCAGTTATCCCGCGGGCAGCGAGGCCTGCGGCGCAACGCTCGACGGCGGTGGCGAACTCTCCGAAGGTGATGCGTCGTCCTGCGGCGTCGAACAGCATCGGGTGGTCACCAGAGGCGGTTGCTCGCCGCTCGATCAGCTCCCACATCGTCGATGCGCCGATGATGGCGTTGTCCTCTGTCATCGTCCCCCCTTGTTCTCGTCTATTCATTAGCAGGTGATGGCCGATCCCGGGTGGGGATCCATACCTTGGTCGAGGCCCGCTGCCACGATGGTCACACTGAGCGATGGAGGATCACATGGCCACCAGTACCCCAACTACCAGGCGAGACCCGAAGCACGTTGCCCGGCTGGTCGTTTTCGCGGCAGCAGTCGTGCTGCTCGTGTGGTTCGTGATTGGCAATGCTCACACGGTCAATGTTGAGTTCTGGGTGACGTCAGCCCAGACATCTCTGATCGCTGTGATCTTGATCTCTGCCGCCCTCGGTGCACTGATCAGCCTGGTGATGGTGCGCCGCAAGCGCTGATGTCGACCTCAGTGGCTTGAGGTGACCTCGGCCGGTGCCTCTGAGTCGGTCGATCCTGAGTCGATCGACTGGACCCGATGGGCTCGTGACGCTGACCACCGAGCGACACCAAGGAGACCGAGTTCGTAGAGCCCAAGCAAGAGCAGCGTCCAGACAATGGCGGCGGAAGTCCCGGCCGTGAGGAGGAAGATGGCAGCGACGACGACTCCTGCCCACCGGAACGGCGGCTGTTTCGTCGCCACGAACGCCGCACCTTTGGCGAGCTGGTCGGCCGCCTTGGCGACGGCGTCGCTCTGAATCACCTGCTCAGTGGTTTCGCCGAGTTGCGTGGTCCCTCGACGCACGCCATGGCGAACGGCGACTGCCCACGTGGAGCTTCCGGTGAGCCACAACGCTATGGCGATCAGGACGAAGCCACCAAGCGTGAGGAAGAGGGAATGGTGGAGGAACCGCATGATTGCATCGAAGAAGTGCGTCGCTACGAGGGTCGGCACTGGTCCGGCATTCGTGACGAAGAACTGGCGACCGATGGTCAGCGATGCGGCGAGGCCCAAGCAGGCCAGCATTCCAGCCATCATGACCCGCAAGGCAGCCCGACGACGCTCAACGCCGGCGGCGATGGCCAGCAGGCCGATGAGTGGGGTTCCGATCAGCAGGATCCACCGGAAGTCGATGGCGAGCATGAAGTAGAACTGGAAGGACTTGAGCTGCTTCTGCGAGACGAGCTGAAGTGAAAGGGTGCGGTTGTTCTTCAGGGCATCCTTGATCGGGTTGAACACGGTGACACCGTTCGCATCGAGCTTGTCGATCCCTTGGGTGATCACGGGGGTGAGCCCGATGGCGAGCTCCCGCGCCTTCGAGATCGTCGGTGGATTCTTCCCGGTCAGCATGGCGATTGCCGTCGAGTGGGTGTACTTGTTTTCCTTGTCCCACAGATTGATGAAGGCTTGAGACCCGGTGACGCGCCGCATCTGGGTCTCGGTGAAGGTGTGCAGTTGCTGAGTGATTGGCCCGGCGATGAACTCGGCGCGCTTGGGCAGGACTCCGGCGATCTGACTCTGAACGTGCAGTTGAGTGAAGAGCGCGTTGGTGGCGGCAGACGCTACGTAATTGGTGATCACCTTGTCACGGGCCAACGGAGCCAAGGTCTGCACATAGCGATCGGTATTGGTGACGGTCTTAACTGCCCACCCAGAGATGAGCGTCACGGGCACCAACAACCCGAAGAGGATGACGAGGATCCAGGACAACACCCGCCGGAATCGATGAGGAGCCACGGGAACTGCTGGAGCGGACGCGGGGGCACTCGGATCGACTCGCAGGCCTGGAGTGTTGGTCATGGTTGAATCCCTTCCGCAGCGGTCGTGCGTCTCACGCTACCGCTACCTCTGCCATGGACTAGGGCATTGGCTGATGGCGTCCCGCCTGCCGCGTGCTGCGGGCCGGTGGCGTTGGTCATATGATCTGTTCAGGTGGCGCTAGGTCAGTGCCGACGGACTACGGGGAGGAAACGGTGCCGCTTTCCGAGCATGAGCAGCGGATCCTTGCTGAGTTGGAGGAGTCCCTCAGTCAGCAGGACCCGACCTTCGCCGATCGCGTGGCCAATGAGACGGTGTACCGGCAAGCGGGACGCCAGTGCAAATGGGCGGCAGCGACCTTCGTCCTCGGCCTCGTGGAGCTCATCGCCCTCTACTCAGTGTCCGTGCCCCTCGGACTCATCGGTGTGGGCATCATGTTCAGCTCAGCGGTCATCATCGATCGGAATCTGCGCAAGATGGGACGGGCCAGTTGGCACGACATCACTCGATCGCTCCACGACGAGGAGCGCTCTGGCGCCGAAGGGGGCATCGAGACGGCGGTGCATGATGCTCGTGAATGGTTCCGCACACGCTTCAACCGTGGCGAGGAGTGAGCAACTCTCCATCGACACGATGAGTGGGCCTTGCGTAGCCATCGACATTGGCGGCACCAAGATCGACATTGCCATTGTCTCGGTCGAGGGAACAATCCTCGATCGCGAGATGCTTCCTACGGACCAGGATGCGGACGATTCCCTCCTGTTCTCAGCAGTCATGGAGACTGCTGGGCGTCTGATCCGCCGGGCACCTCACGCACCTACCGTGTGCGGCGTGGGCTGCGGAGGTCCGATGGCACGCGAGGGGGTGACCGTGTCGCCACTGAATATCCCCGCTTGGCGATCCTTTCCGCTGCGTGCTCGTTTGAGTGAAGCCCTCGACCTTCCGGTAGCAGTGGATAACGATGCAAAGGCGCTTGCCCTCGCCGAAGGCTGGCTCGGTGCCGCTAGGAATGTCGACTCGTATGTGGCCATGGTGGTCTCAACCGGCATCGGTGGTGGGATCGTGCTCAATGGGAAGCTCCTCAATGGTGCTGAAGGGAATGCGGGTCACCTCGGCCATCTCGTCGTTGAGCCCAACGGACGCCGATGCGTCTGCGGAGTTCGGGGTTGTCTCGAGGCGGAGGCCTCCGGAACGGCGATCAGGGCCATCACTGGTCGACCAGCCGCCCAGGCTACGCCTCATGATGTCGAGCGATGCGGTGAGATGGTGGGTCGCGCCGTGGCCTCGGTCGTGACCTTGCTTGATCTCGATCTGTGCCTGGTGGCTGGATCGGTAGCCCTCGGATTCGGCATTCCGTTCTTTGATGCGGCCAATCGATCGATGAGGGAGCGTCTCGGTCTTGACTACACGCGTTCTGCTGTCATCGCTCCTGCTGGCCTAGGCGCTGATGCCCCGATCCTCGGCGCGGCACGAGTGGGGTTCCTTTCGATGGCGAGTACGGTCGGTTGATGATGGTACGCCTCAGTCCCGGGACGATTACCGCAGTACTGCGGAGGCCAGCCGCGTTTCCGGCGACCCTTCGGTCTGTGTGGGCGATGGCGCCCACCGGCTGGTGGCGCCGAAGGCCGTTCCTTCCTCTTCCTGACTCGGCCTACTGGCGGTTTCGCCTTGAGACGTCGAACGGGGGAGACGGGACGACGCCCCCTTCGTCTCACGAGGTCAGCGAAGTCCTGGATTGGGCGGCTCGGATGCGCCACCACGCACGCAGCACTCCGTAGCGCTCAGTGAGAACCGACCTCAACGCTTTCTGAGCGTTCGTCATCAGAGAACGGGTGCTGAAGAGTCCAGCGGAAACCGCGTGGACCATTGGTGCTTGCTCACCGTCCTACTTCTCAGACCGACTTGTATTTGAATACGCGGTTCGCGGCGCCCCGTGCGAGGTGGGTTTCGATGACCACCGTTGAAGGCAACGGTTTGTTGCGGCCGTAATCCGTCCGTGATGACGCGTGCATGCCTGTGAGAACTCGGGTTCACGTTCCGTTCCTTGACCACCGACGAAATTGTGACCAGACCCTGGTGTAGGGAGCGAACTGCTCGAGCAGCAAGCACCACTGGCAATCGGTGTGTGAGATGCAGGGCATCGCATTGTCGGCGCGGCAAAGGTCACTCCCGTGCTTCGGGCCTTGTTTGGAGGGATCTGACAGGAGGGGATCGAGCAGGTTCCACTTCGATTCGGTCAGATCTCGTGACGAGGTCACGACTTGATGGTTTCGGTCACGTCATCTGACGCACTCGCCACATCGGACGCGCGCTCTGAGGACCCCCTAGGTCGCCCGATGGTCGGTCTGCTCTGAGCGGTGTCAGCTGTTCGGATCACGGTCTGGCGGTTTGACGCCACATCGATCCGCTTCCTCCGCAACCTAGGGCGAGCCGCTCCTCATGAGCGCCGCCTGAGATCACGGCTCCCCTCTGGGTCAACGGGAGCTGCATGCCGGACGTCGCACCTCTACGAGCCGGAGCCGTGCTCGGAGGTTCCGAGGTCTCAACTGAGGCGATGACGGGTGGGTCAGGGTGCTGGGGGGCACGTGGGGGTTGCAAAGTGATGCGTGGAGGCGTAATGTGGAGTGAAAGGGAGGAGAAGGGTATCCCCTTCGCACCCTTGGGCAGGAGGTAGCGAGACCGTGGCGGGATTCGTCGGGCGCTTCGAACACAGCGTCGACAGCAAGGGGCGAGTGATTGTCCCTGTGCGCTTCCGGGAAGCGTTTGGTCGCGGCGGCTTCTTGACCCCCAACACGGAAGGCTGTGTTGCGCTTCGGACCCCCGGCGAGAACGAGCGCTTGATGGCAGAGATGCTCGAAGCGGCCAAAACCAGCTCGGACGGTCGGAACCAGGCTCGAGTCTGGGCTGCCAACACGGCGGAAGTAGAGATCGACAAGCAGGGCCGCATGGCGATCCCCTCGCACCTCCGAGAGTTCGCCCACCTTGAGGGCGACGTGCTCATCCATGGAGCTATCGACCGCATCGAGTTGTGGAACCCCGCCCAGTGGGAGGAGCGCGTCAAGCCGATGGAGGCCTGGTTCCTCGAGGGCGACGAGTGATCGACAGACGAACCAACAAAGGAGACGCCAGACGGCGACACACCAAGCGATGCCTGGCCAGGACCATGCGCAGCCTCTCGACTGACACGATGGGAGATACAACCTCCGCCCTCTCCCGTGGCGGTTGCGAGAGCCTCCACTCCTCGACGACCTCGTCGGCCGAGGGGCTGCGAATGGCCCAGGACTTCACACATGCACCAGTTCTTCTTGACGAGGTTGTCGCCCTGTTCTCTGGGGTGCCGTCCGGCGTCGTGATTGACGCGACCCTCGGGGGAGCCGGACATGCGTCGCGTCTGCTGGCAAGCCGACCCGACCTTGGACTCATGGGGCTGGACCGAGACGCCGTCGCTCGTGCCGCGGCATTGACAGCCCTCGCTCCGTTCGGAGCAAGGGCTGTCGTGATTCCCAGTCGATTCTCAGTCATCGCTGAGGTCGTGGCGGCGGGACGGGCCGGGGACTCGCCGTGGCCGGTGCTCGATGGAGTGCCGATGGGCGATCGGGTGGTCGGCATCCTTGCTGACCTCGGTGTGAGCTCTCCGCAGATCGACGAGGAGAACCGTGGGTTCTCTTTCTCCCAAGACGGCCCCCTCGACATGCGCATGGACCCATCGGCCGGCATGACGGCGTCAGAACTTCTCGATCAGATCGACGAGCACAGCCTGATTTCACTCCTGCGTGACAATGGCGAGGATCGTCACGCGCGGCGCATCGCCCGAGCCATCCTTGCGCAACGACCGATCACTACAACGGCCCAGCTCGTCGAGGTGATCGACCGCTCGGTTCCTCGGGCGGATCGCCGGCGGGGACATGTCGCATCCCGGGTCTTCCAGGGTCTGCGGATAGCGGTGAATGATGAACTTGGGGAGCTTGATGCTCTCCTTGATGCATCGGTGACCATCCTCAGCCCAGCGGGACGGCTGGTGGTGATCTCCTATCACTCGGGTGAGGATGCCCGGGTGAAGCACACCATGCGTCGGTGGGCGGAGGGTGCTTGCACGTGTCCGCCGGGGATGCCCTGTGTGTGCAACTCGACCACAATCGGAACTCTCGTCGGCCGACGGGCGGTGATGGCGACCGAGACGGAGATCGCTCGCAATCCGAGGGCTCGTAGCGCACGCCTTCGAACCTTCGAGGCCGACCGATGACGCCGGCGACCGCTCGATCGAGGGCAACTGCGCCGCGCCGCAGGCCGGCTCCGGCCCCTTCGGCTCGTCTTCGGCCGATCCGGAGTGTCTCGCGTCGCCGCCGGATACCTGAGGTGCTGGCAGTGGTCGTGGTGGTCGCTGCCCTGCTAATGATCGTTCTCGGGCAGATGGTCGTGGCGCAGCGCCAGCTCCAGCTCGGTCACCTCAACAGTGCCCTTACTGCAGAAACCTCGAAACACATCCAGACCATCCTCAAGGTCGCTGCCCTGGAGACTCCCTCGCGGATCGCGTCGGAAGCATCTTCGTTAGCGCTTGTGCAGCCCAAGAAGGTGCTCCAGTTGCCGATGGTCCCGCTTGACTCCCCCTTGTCGGCCATCCGCATCGTCGGAGCGCCGCTATCGGGTGGTGGCCAGTGACACCGCCGACGAAAGCACCAGCTCGGCGTGCAGGCTCGAACTCGCCGGCGCGCTCGGGCACGAGAGGACCGCGACCAGCACCCCGGTCGGCGCCTGCTTCGCGACCTTCAGGCCGCACTGGGGGCACGCGAGCGCCCGTCCGACCCGAGGGTCGAGCTACTGCTCCAGAGCGTCGGACAGCCGCCCGCCCGCCCCTCCGAACTGCGACCCGGCGGCGGGCCACTCCGACTCCTCAGCGTCGACCGACTGCCTCACCGCCTACGAATCGAAAGCGGGCAGTGGCGCGGGGGGAGAGGGAGCGGGCCGCAGGGGCAAGCCGGAAGCGCATCAGGTGGCTCAAGGTGATCATCGTGCTCTGCCTGGTGGTGGTGACGGTGCGACTGATCGATATCCAGGTCCGACGGCACGGTCAGTATCAACACACCTCGAAGCTCCAGCTGCGGCGAACGATCACGATCCCCGCTGTGCGCGGTGGGATCTATGACCGCAACGGTGCTGTCCTTGCCATGTCAGTTCCCACCAAGACGATCATCGCCGACAACTTCCAGATCCCTCATCCGGTTGATGAAGCCAAGGCCCTGGCGCCCATCCTCGGCATCCCCGCAGATGTGCTCTCGACACAGTTGTCGAAGCACAGCGGCTACCAGGTGCTCACGAAGGATCTCTCGTTGGCGAAGGCGGCCATTGTGGCTAGGGATCATTTCCCCGGGATCACCATGGTTGACTCCTCGGTACGCCATGTTCCCAATGGATCCCTCGCTCAATCGGTCATCGGGATGACGAATGCTTCGGGCGAGGGTGCAGCGGGGATTGAGTACCAGAACCAGAGCATCCTGGCGGGAACTGCGGGATCCACGACGCTGCTCGAGACCCCATACGGAGTTTCTCTCCCTCAGGGTGGAGCGATCAGGACGAAGGCCAGTACTCCGGGTCAGGGACTTGAACTCACCATCGACCAGCCCCTCCAGTACGTGACGGAGCAGGCGCTCGGCCAGCAAATTGCTGCATCCGGAGCACTCTCCGGGACGGCGATCGTGATGGACGTCAAGACAGGGGAGATTCTGTCGATCGCCAACCTCGTCTCCACGACTCCGCAGAGCGGGCCCATTCCGACCCCGTTGGCCTCACAAAACCCCAGCCCCATTCCCGGTGTGGCGCAGGCCCAGAACAACCTCGCGGTCACCCAGACCTATGAGCCAGGCAGCGTGTTCAAGCTGGTGACCTTCTCAGCAGCGCTCGATTCAGGGCAGATCAACCCGACGACGAGCTTCGACGTGCCCGATCAGATCCGGCTCGGTGGCAAGATCTTCCATGACGCTGAGGTGCATGCTCCGATGGCCATGTCGGCCACTCAAATCCTTGCGCAATCGTCCAACATCGGGACCTACATGATCGCCAGTGGGCTCGGAGAGACGAAGCTGTTGGCTCAGGTCCAGAAGCTCGGCTTCGGGCAGCCGACTGGGCTGAACTTCCCTGGAGAATCGGCAGGACTCCTGATGAACGCTGCGCGCTGGCAGCCCACCGACCTTGCGGCGCTCCCTATTGGGCAAGTCGACGCAGCGACACCGCTCCAGGTCCTCGACGCCTACAACGCCGTGGCCAACGGCGGGACGATGATCCAGCCATCCCTCATCCGCGGCAACGTCGCTCCGGATGGCAGCGTTTCAGGATTGGTGTCGAGACCTAGCCGCAGGATCATGTCCCCGACGACCGCCAGCCAGCTCACAGAGATGCTTCGCCAGGTGGTGGTGAATGGCACCGGAGCAGAGGCGGCGGTGCGCGGCTACCGGGTGGCCGGAAAGACCGGCACCTCCCAGATCCCGACGCCCGGCCAGGCCAGCTATGTCGACGGTGCCTACAACGCCACCTTCGTGGGCTTCGCCCCGGCAGACCGTCCGATACTCAGTGCCCTCGTGGTGCTCCAGCGGCCGGTGGGCAGCTACTTCGGCGGAGCGGTGTCGGCCCCGGTGTTCTCGAAGATCATGACCTACGCACTCCACCGCTATGGGATTCCTACCTCGTCCGGTGGTGGCGACGCGACCGCCTCTTCGGATGTAACCATCCCGGAATCGACCTGAATCCGATGAAGGAGACAGCGGGTACGAACAGGCGGGGTTCGAGAGCCGACGGGGACGTCGGATCATGAGGCTGGCCGATCTGCTTGATGCACTCCCAGGGTCGCAGCTGATGTCTGGCCCCCTCGACCTCGAGGTCAACAGCGTTGAGGTCGATAGTCGCTCCGTTGCGGCCGATGCCCTGTTCTGCTGCATCTCAGGGACGAGCGACGACGGGCATAACTATGCCTCTGCGGCTATCGGCCGGGGTGCAGTAGCCCTGCTGACCGAGCGCGAAATTGCGGACGGACCGTTCATGGATGTGGCAGAGATCAGAGTGCCGATGGGTACTGCTCGATCTGCCGCTGCCGTGGCAAGTGCCCTCGTGGTTCATCGGCCGGCGGACCGCCTCACGATGATTGGCGTGACCGGGACCAACGGAAAGACCACGGTGGTCCACCTCGTGAGCGAGATACTCCGATCGATCGGTTTCTCGGTCCGTTCCATTGGGACGCTGACCGGGGAGCGGACGACGCCAGCGGCCCCCGACCTTCAGCGCTTGTTGGCGCAGATCGAGGGGACCGCTGTGGGCGAGGGCCGTCCCGGCGCCGTGGCGATGGAGGTTTCGAGTCACGCCCTCGACCAGCACCGGGTGGATCAGGTGTCCTTTGACGTGGCGATCTTCACGAACCTCAGCCACGACCACCTGGACTACCACGGGACGATGGAGGTCTACTTCGAGGCGAAGGCTCGGTTGTTCGATGACGCAGTCAGCTCTTCGGCAGTCATCTGGGCGGAGACCGAGGACGGACGACAGCTGCTTACTCGACGCGATGGTCCAACGGTAGCGGTGACCTTTGATGACGCGGTTGATCTCGAACTAGGTCCCCGAGGCTCAGACTTCGTCTGGAGGGGGCATCGAGTGTCGCTCCGGATCTTGGGACGTAACGGGGTGATCGATGCGCTGCTTGCCGCTGAGGCGGCGATTGCACTCGGTGGCGACCCGGCGGAGATCGCCCTCGCCTTAAGTCGGTCGCCCGGGGTGCCTGGACGGATGGAGCTCGTCGAGGGAGTGAGTGATGGGCCGATGGTAGTGGTTGACTATGCACATACTCCGGATGCACTCGCTTCGGCGCTGGTCGAGATGCGCCGACTGAGCGGTGGGGGCCGCGTGACGGTTGTCTTTGGATGCGGCGGGGATCGCGACAAGGCGAAACGCCCGTTGATGGGGTCAGTGGCGATGACTGGTGCTGATGCGGTAGTGGTCACGACCGATAACCCTCGACATGAGGATCCTCAGGTGATCATTGACGCCATTGTTGACGGGATGCATGGGGCACCAGTGACGATTGAGCTTGATCGGGCGGCAGCCATTGCTCATGCCATCGAGTCCTCTGGGCCCGAGGACCTCGTGCTCATCGCAGGAAAGGGTCATGAGGTCACCCAGCAGATCGGAACGGTCGTGCGAGACTTCGATGACCGAACTGTGGCGGGAGCAATCCTGCGTTCCTTGAGTCAAGGGAGATGACCGCGTGCTGAGCCTCATGGTCGCCGGAGGGGTGGCGCTCTGGCTTGCCGGGCTCCTCACGCCCGTCTTGATGCGTCGACTGCGCGAGGCACAGATCGGCCAACACATCCGCGAAGACGGCCCCAGCCACCATGCCATGAAGGCCGGTACCCCAACGATGGGTGGGGTGGTTATCGTGATCGCAGTCATCGCAGGGTTCGCGTTTGGTCACCTTGGCACCCACGTCGGATTCACTCGAGCAGGGATTCTGACCTGTGGGGCAATCGTTGCCTTCGGACTCATCGGATTCCTCGATGACATCATCAAGGTCCGTAACCAGCGGAGCTTGGGACTTAACAAGCGAGCCAAGAGCAGCCTGCAGTTGGCCTTCGGGGTGGCGTATGCCGTGTTGGCAGTGACCTGGGTCCATACTCAGACAACCCTGTCGGCCACCCGCTTCTCCCTGCCCGGATGGCAACTGGGGGCAGTGGGTTGGTCGATCTTCGCGGTACTGGTGTTGGTGGGGTCTTCGAATGCCGTGAATCTCACCGACGGCCTCGATGGATTGGCGGCGGGATCATCGACGTTCTGCTTCGCGGTCCTAGCGATCATGGGCTACTGGGAGTTCCGCCACTTCGCCATCTATCACGGCGGATCCGCCCTCGACCTCGGGCTCACCTCGGTGGCATTGGCCGGGGCATGCCTCGGATTCCTCTGGTGGAATGCTGCTCCGGCAAAGATCTACATGGGTGACACCGGATCCCTAGCCATCGGTGCGGGGCTGGCGTCGCTGTGCCTGCTGATGAACGTTGATCTGTTGCTCGTGGTCATCGGCGGACTGTTCGTGATCGAGACCCTCTCGGTCATCATCCAAGTGTTCAGCTACCGGCTGTTCAAACGTCGTGTCTTCAAAATGGCCCCGATCCATCATCACTTTGAGCTTCTCGGCTGGCCGGAGACCACGGTGATTGTTCGCTTCTGGATCTTGGCTGGGCTACTGGCAGCGCTTGGGCTTGGGCTGTTCTACGCCGACTTCCTCAGGGTGTCGCCGGGGGTCTGATGTCGGAAGTCCACCGAAGTACAGCGCAGATTTGTAAGGCTTTACCAATGGAGCGATCCGGGTCTGAGGGGCGACATGACTGAGCGTGGCAAGGCAATGGAATCGAAGGCCGGAAAGGGGTCGACAAGCCTCTGGATCACCGTCCTCGTGGGTCTCCTGTGCATCGTCGGTGTCGTCATGGTTGGGTCAGCATCATCAGTGGTCTCGATGAGTTACTACGGCAGCCCCTGGTCGATCTTCTTCAAAGAAGTCCTCTGGGTCGCCGTGGGTGCGGTCGTGTTCCTCGTAGCAGTTCGCATCGACTACCACCGCTGGGGCAAGCTGTCGCCAGCGGTGATGGCTGCCACGATGGGAATGTTGCTCTTGGTTCTGATCCCCGGCGTTGGGACCTCGTCAGGCGGGTCAACGCGGTGGCTTGGGATCGGACCGCTCACCCTGCAGCCCTCTGAGTTGATGAAGCTCGTCCTCGTGGTCTACGGCGCGTACTTCATCGCCAAGCGCCAAGAGTCCAGCACCTCGATGCGGTACGCAATCGGCCCAGTGGTGTTGGTGACCGGAGCAGCCAGTTTTCTGGTGCTTATCCAGCCAGACCTCGGCACGGCGTTTGTCTTGGTGGTGATCATGATGACGTTGGCCGTCTGCAGCGGGATCTCGCGCAAGGCGCTGTTCCGCTCGCTGGTAGGGGTCGGACTCGCTGTCGGACTCGCAGCGATAGCCATGCCTTATCGACGAGACCGCTTGCTCAGTTTTATCAACCCGGGATCGAAGTCGTCCGAGGGTGGCTATCAGGTCGTCCAATCGCTGATCGGCATGGGATCGGGTGGATTCGGAGGTCTAGGACTGGGCCACAGTCATGAGAAGTGGGGGAGTCTTCCCAACGCCCACACCGACTTCATCTTCTCAGTGATCGGTGAGGAGATCGGCGTCATCGGAGCCTTCGCCGTGATGCTTCTGTTCGGTGCACTGGCGCTGAAGGGTTTCAAGGCCGCCGAGGAGGCGCCCGACCGGTTTGGGATGCTGCTGGCCGCAGGCCTTGTGGCTTGGATCGCCACGGAGGCCGTGATCAACATCGGTGCGGTGCTCGGTCTTCTCCCGGTGACGGGGATCCCACTGCCATTCGTCTCGTACGGCGGCACGTCGATGGTCATCACGCTGGCAGCGGCGGGGATTCTGGTGAACATCGCGCGACAGGAGCGGACCGTGACTCCGACCAAGGGGCTCGCTCACTCACCATCGCGGAAGGGATCGAGTGGAGCAAAGGAGCGGCGCCCGGCGGCGACTGGATCGGCTCGCCGGTCGACCCGACACGTTCGATCACGGTGACCGGTCCGATTGTCATCGCTGGTGGCGGGACCGGCGGTCATGTGTTTGTCGCTGATGCAGTGGCTCGATCACTCGTCGACCGAGGGACTGAGAAGGATCAGCTCCGCTTCGTGGGCTCTGAGCGAGGCCAAGAGCGGCAGCTTTTGGCCGACTCCGGCATCACGTTAATCCTGCTCCCCGGACGCGGAATTCGCCGTTCGTTGAGGCCCTCGGCATGCGTGGCCAATCTCGTTGCTGTCGGCGGCATCGCGCGCGCTGTTGTCCGTTCGATTCGATTGATCCGACGACTCCGGCCAGCGGCGGTGGTCTCGGTTGGAGGATACGCCGCCGCTCCGGTGGCCCTTGCTGCGGTACTCCTGCATCGGCCACTTGTCCTCGTGAACGTCGATGCTGTCCCGGGTCTCACCCATCGCATCTTCGGTCGCTATGCGGTTGCGGCCTGCGTCGCCTTTCCCGGCACGCCCCTCGATCGGGCGACCGTGACCGGGGCACCCGTGCGACCCGAGTTCGCCGCCATCGAGGGGGACGAGGCGGCACGACGCCTCGCGGTGACCGAACTTGGTATGAACGCAGACCGGCCGATTGTGGCTGTGCTGACGGGCTCGCTAGGGGCCCGGTCGGTGAACGAAGCGGTGCTCGGCCTCGCCGAACGGTGGCGGAACAAGGAGGTCACCATCGTGCATGTCACCGGTCGGCGTGACTTCAACGACCTCGTCGCACGATGGACTCCACAATCTGGCGACAATCTCGATTATCGGCAGGTCCCGTTCGAGGCGAGGGTTCCCCTGCTCTATCAAGCGGCACAGGTCGCGATCACCCGAGCCGGGGCATTGACCGTGGCTGAACTGGCGATGGCCGGACTTCCGGCGATCCTGGTGCCACTGCCCGGAGCTCCAGGTGACCATCAGACCCTCAACGCACGGGTGCTCGAACGCGCTGGTGCCGGGATCATCGTGCCTGATGCCGATCTGTCGGCAGCCGCCTTGGAGGAGACCCTGAATCGACTCCTCGACGATGCTCCCGGTCGGGCGCAGATGGCTCGGCATGCTCGGTCGCTGGGTCACGCTGACGCGGCGGCAGCCGTTGCAGAGGTGGTGCTGTCCCATGTCCGCTGAGGTCACGGCACTCGACCTGTCGATCGTGACCGATATCCACATCGTTGGGGTCGGGGGAGCTGGGATGAGTGCCCTGGCGCTCGTGCTGGCCGAGATGGGCCATCGGGTCAGCGGGTCGGACCTCCGGCGCTCGGTTGTCACCGATCGGCTTGAGCGATCCGGAGTTCGGGTCGAGATCGGTCATTCGGCAGCGGCCATCGGGGGAGCCCGGGTGATGACGGGTTCACCGGCCATCCCGGCGGACAATCCCGAGATGGCTGAGGCTGTCGCGCGTGGTCTGACCATCGT
>Ga0194063_10001720_pt1 | contig 14005 bp, 11 predicted proteins | sample SepL3720m_MetaG_FD_155459 | JGI IMG/M metagenome (GOLD analysis project Ga0194063, IMG submission 155459) | Anoxic zone freshwater microbial communities from boreal shield lake in IISD Experimental Lakes Area, Ontario, Canada - Sep2016-L373-20m | ecosystem: Environmental > Aquatic > Freshwater... | reverse complement strand
GGATCTCAAGGTGAACCGGCCCGAGGGCGTCATTTCCATCAACCGCAAGAAAGCCGCGGAACTCGGGATTTCGGTCGAGGAAATCGGTCGTGCGGTGGAATTCGCCTACTCGGGCCGCCGGTTCGGTTATTTTCTCAAGGATGGAAAACAATACCAAGTTATTGCCCAGATGCGGCGCCAGGACCGCAACGATCCGGGTGATTTGAAACGGTTGTTCGTCAAAACCTCGGAGGGCACAATGGTCTCGTTGGACAATCTGGTGACATTTACCGAATCCGCCAGTCCGGCTGCGGTCTATCGTTTCAACCGCGCGGTTTCCGCCACAATTCAGGGCACCCCCGCGCCGGGCAAGACGCTAGGAGACGGGATCGGGGAACTTAATCGCATTGCGAAAAAGGTGCTACCGGAGAGTTTCCGGACCTCGCTAGCCGGACAATCGCGGGATTTCGCCGAGAGTGCCTCCTCGCTGTTGTTCGCCTTCCTGCTCGCCCTGCTAATCATCTATCTGGTGCTTGCGGCGCAATTCGAGAGCTTCCGCGACCCTTTCATCATCATTTTAACCGTCCCCATGTCGGTCGCCGGAGCTCTGCTCTCGCTTTATCTCACCCACCAGACGCTGAATGTCTTCAGTGAGATAGGCATCATCATGCTCATCGGCATTGTGACCAAGAGCGGGATCCTCATCGTCGAATTCGCCAACCAGCGCAAGGAGGCCGGTCAGTCGAAAATCCAAGCGGTGTTGGAGGCGTCGATCTCGCGCTTCCGTCCGATCCTGATGACCAGTCTAGCGACAATCTTCGGCATCCTGCCCATCGCGCTTTCCATTGGTTCGTCCGGCGGCTCACGCCAGTCGTTAGGCATCGCCGTAGTCGGCGGATTGATCTTTTCCGGGCTATTGACGCTGTTTGTCGTGCCTGCGGTTTACGCGATTTTCTCGCGGTCGGACGTGCCGACTGGTGGTGAGAACCATCCTCCGATCCCTTGATTGATGAATTTCGCCGTAAAGGAGCAACTTATCGTCGCCGCGCTATACCGGGATCAAGATGGATGCAAAAAGAAGAGGAAGAGAAACAATTAAAGAAAAATCAAACTTGAAGGGGTAATCAACAAAGTTCCTGCCCAGAGCCACGACAAATTGCTCCGCGTGGACGGAGGCATGGGCAGGTTGTTGACGGAAGGGTTTCCGTCTATGGATCAAACAGCGTCTGCGAGAAGCTTCTGAGCCTTTTTGATTGTAGAGGCCGATAGTTTGCCATCCACTAATTTACCGCCATCCAACAAGGCTCTGAGTTCCACGAGGGCCTTTTCAGCTGCGGCGAGGGATTTCTTGCCGGAGCCGAATTTCTTATCGGGGAAATAGCGCATGAAGGAGGTTCCTTTCTTGGAAAGAGATAGGCGCCAGCCTTCGAATGCGGAGTTCTCGTAGGTGAAACGGGTTAGGTTCTTCTTTGATTTCATAGGGGTATATGGTTTAGGGTGAGGGACCAATGTACCCTTTCATCGTTAGTAATCCAGCGATTTTTCAAGATTTTTTTCTAATTAATCAGCCATGCTGGAATTTCAAGCTATCGACTAGACCTAACCTTTGAGCGTTTCAACGGTCACATCATGGCGTTTTCCGTTGATGGAGAGCACCATATTCCGCGAGTTTTCGACGTTTGCGGTGGGGGCCGGAGCGGCCGGGGGAGCTGCTGGAGCAGCCTCAGAATCAGGTTTCTTGGGAGCTGCTGTCTTTGCGGGTTCCGTTGCGGGGGTGCCCTTAACCAATGCCTCGATCTGTTGCGGGAACATGGCGAAGAGCACGGTAATTTCGTCGTTGGTGGGCAGCCCTTTTTCAGCGCATTGCGAGCGGAATCCTTCCAATCCGGGGGCCAAAAGGTCGGCCGGACGCTGGGTGACAACCTTCTGGCCGGTTTGTTTTTCGACTTTTTCGAGGATCTCCGGATTGATCGGGCCCGGGGCTTTGCCGTATTTACCGAGAGCTATGTCCTGCGCAGGTTGGCAGATGACCTTCCAGCGGCCGAACTTGACGTTCATCATCGCCTGGGTGCCTACGATCTGTGAGGTGGGGGTGACTAGCGGAATCCAACCGAGCGCTTCGCGGACGACCGGGATTTCGCGCACGACCTCGTCGAATTTATCGGCCATGCCCTGCTCGGCGAGCTGGTTGCGGAAGTTCGAAAGCATGCCGCCGGGGACTTGGAAAACGAGAATATCGGAATCCACACGCTCGTTGGCGGGACTGGTGAATTTCGACAGTTGTTGATAGACCTCCTCGAAGTGCAGGCGGAGTTCTTGGAGCTTGGCGGGGTCATAGGAGGGGCAGCGCGGGTGACCGTCCAACAGAGCAAGCATCCGGACGGTGTCCGGTTGGGAGGTACCGTTGGCGAATGGAACGATCGAGGTTTCCACGGTATCCACGCCGGCATCGATGGCGGCGAGATAGGCAGCGGCTCCCAGGCCGGCGGTGTCATGGGTATGGAGAGTGATCGGGATGCCGACCTTCTGTTTGAGTTCCTTGACGAGATCGTAGGCGACCTTGGGTTTCAAGATGCCGGACATGTCCTTGATCCCGATCGAATGGCAGCCCATTTTTTCAAGTTCGATGCCCATTTTCACAAAGGCCTCGACGGTATGGACCGGGCTGGTGGTGTAGCAGATTTCGCCGCGTGCGTGTTTTTTGCAATCCAGCACCGTTTTGATGGCGGTGATCAGGTTGCGGGTGTCGTTCAGGGCATCAAAAACACGGAACACATCCTGGCCAGCGGCCGCGTTGGCGCGAACGAATGCTTCCACGACATCGTCCGGGAAACTCGTGTATTGCACGATGTTCTGGCCGCGGAGCAGCATGATTTGAGGGGTTTTCGGTGCGGCTTTCTTGAGGGCCCGGAGGCGGTCGAAGGGATTTTCATTGAGGTAGCGGAGACAGGAATCGATGGTGGCACCTCCCCAGGTTTCGAGACCGCTAAAGCCCATTTCATCCAGAATCGGAGCGGCTGGCAGCATTTGGGCTGTGGTCATGCGAGTGGCGGCCAATGATTGGTGCCCATCGCGGAGAACCGTGTTATTAAAAGTGACTGGTTTCATGGTGCAAGCGTGTGTATTGGTGGATAATTGAACAAAAAAAACACCTGCCGCATCATTGTTTTCGACGCGACGGCCTCTGGCCAAATCTATTTCATCAGGATCGTCTTGGCGATGATAATTGCCCGCGAAACTGCGCGGAAATTGCTATTCTTCCATCCTATTTTGCACGGCGCTTCGGGCATTATTCGAGCCGGGATCCGTACATCAAGCGGTCCGATCGAGAAACCCCGGGAAAAACCCAAAAACCCAAAGGGACATTCAATCGGACCGCCTTTGTCTTGCGACGCGCGTAAGAGACGCTTTTCACCCCCTGACGTCAATGCGAATTTCAAATTTTCACGATTTTTTTCCAACCCTTCAGAAGTTGACTGATTTTTTTGAAGTCAATCCATGCGCTGAAAATTGGAGAAATGGATCATAAATCCTGATTTTTATCCTAGCCCGGTGCGTGATGGTGGTTATGCTTTCTTTGCCGGGAGGCGCGGATTGGCCGCAGGTTTTCCGGCTTTGTCTTTCCTTTTATTTCCCTTATCTCATCGCAATTCCCATGAATCTGACACTCAAAGTATGGCGGCAATCCGGGCCGGACGCCCAAGGAAAAATCGAGACCTACGATGCGAAAAGCATCCCGGAAGAAGCATCGTTCCTGGAAATGCTCGATATCGTCAATGAGCGCATCGTTGAAAAAGGCGGGGAGCCCATCCACTTTGACCACGATTGCCGCGAGGGGATCTGCGGGACCTGCTCGCTGACCATCAATGGTATTCCCCACGGTAAGGATCGCGGCGTGACGACCTGCCAGCTTCACATGCGGAAGTTTTCCGACAACGACACCATCTGGATCGAGCCGTTCCGCGCCAATCCATTCCCGGTGATCCGCGATTTGATCGTGAACCGCGAAGCATTCGACCGCATCATCGCGGCGGGTGGATATGTGGATGTCCGGACCGGGTCCGCGATTGACGCCAACTCGATTCCGATCGCCAAGGATGACTCCGATGCTTCGTTCGACGCGGCGGCCTGTATCGGCTGCGGCGCTTGTGTCGCCTCTTGCAAAAATGCATCCGCTATGTTGTTTGTATCGGCCAAGGTTTCCCATCTCGCCCTCCTGCCGCAAGGCCAACCGGAACGCGACAAGCGCGTTCTTGCGATGGTCCGTCAGATGGACGCCGAAGGATTTGGCAACTGCACCAACCAATACGAGTGCGAGGCCGCCTGCCCCAAGGAAATCAGCGTCGAGAACATCGCCCGCATGAACCGCGATTACTCGATGGCCGTTTTGCGCGAGCAACTCGCTTGATCGGTCGGGGAATTCTGGTTTTCTAGCGCGCGTGCGGCGCTCAAAAATCAAGCGGCGGACTACGATCCGTCGATGCCCATGAAGAGTCAATGATGTGAGGGAACCGCTTTCCATTGTCTCCTCATGGACATAGCCGGAGGCAAATCGTCCCTCCTTGGTGCAAGCATCCTGCGCCGATTTCTCGTTGCGGTCTTTCGTTTGCTTGACATCCGTGGCGTTCTTTCGTGCCATATCACCATGAAAGTCCGTAAATCCGATGATGCCGCAGATCCGTCTTACCCCGATGCCAAGGAATTTGTAAAAAACCGTGGGGTATTGGGGGCGGCCATGGTTGGAGCCGGCATGATGCTCGGCGGGTGTGAAGAGCCCCGCCGCACGACAGGGGTGCCGATGCGGACGGGTGGGGTCATCGCCGCACCATCGTCAAAGGAGGTTGAAAAGCCCGTGCCACGCCAACCCAAGATTCCGGTGAAAAGCACGGATGGAACATCCGGCGAGACACCCCGCCTTCCGGGCAAGGTGCAGGCCGAGCCGAAAGTGGATCCGCCACCACGTTTGTTAGGAGAAGTGATGGTGGAGCCCCGTCCCGATCCTCAGAAACCTGATGAGTTTCCGGTGCTTGGTGGAGTTCCTCCCGTGGCCCCGCCCAACCAGGAACACTGATTCCTCATGGATGTTACGCTTTGTCTGACGCATGCCTGCAATCTGCGATGCGGTTATTGTTACGCCGGGCGCAAGTTCCACCGCAGCATGTCATGGGACACCGCGCGCCGTGCGTTGGATTTCGCCTTCGCCCGCACCGTTGAAACTGCGGCGAATACGGCCCGCGAGCCGGTCAGCCAACTCGGATTTTTCGGCGGAGAGCCACTTCTCGAATGGGATCTTTTGCGCAGGGCCACCGGATACGCGCAGGAAGAAACGGCCCGACTCGGAATCCGGTTGAAACGCACCGTCACCACCAACCTGACATTGTTAGATGAGGAGAAGTCCGTCTGGCTCCGTGAACAGGGATTCCATGTCGGCTTGTCGATTGATGGCAATGCTGCGATGCACGACACCCTGCGCAGGACCTCGCGCGGCGGGCCGTCACACGCCTCATGTGCCGGGGCGTTGCGTTTTTTCCAGGGCCCGGATGCCAATGGCGAGACTATCATCGTGCTTGATCCTCGCAATATCCATCATCTGGCGGATTCAGTCGGCTGGTTGATCGGTGAGGGGATCCGGCGCATTTCGTTGAACCCGAATTTCACCGCCGGATGGAATGCTGAAACCCTGGAAATCTGGAGTGAAGCTTACCATCGGATTGGTGACCTGTATGCGGAAGCATTCCGGTCAGGGGATCCGGTTCGGATCAATCTTTTCGACGGCAAGATCCGTGCCCGCATCAACGGCGGATACAGGGCATGCGACCGCTGTGGTTTCGGTGAGTCTGAGATCGCGGTTTCAGCAGCGGGAAATTTCTATCCATGCGAACGCCTCGTCGGCGACGATACGCATGTAGATCTGCGTCTCGGAGACGTGAAATCCGGTTTTCATGCCGATGCGCGGCAGCGGATTCTTTCGTCGCGCGGCAACCAGGTATCCGAGTGCGGCGAATGCCAGGTTAGATCACGTTGCGTGAACTGGTGCGGATGTATCAACTACGCCTCCACCGGTTTTATCAATCAGGTTCCGGCCATCGTCTGCCATCACGAAAAGCTTTCCATCCATGCGGCGGACCGGATCGCGGAGTTGTTGTTTGCGGAGCGGAATTCGTTATTCCTGCAACGTTTCTACGGGCATTTGATCCGGTAAATTCACGGAATCCACCCGCAGAGGCGGAAGCCTTTCACGAGCAAATATGCGACTCCACCTGCGGCGGGCAGGGTGAGTATCCAGGCCCAGATGATGCGCTCGATGAGGGAAAATTTGAGAGCGTTGAAGCGCTTGGCGCAACCGACGCCCATGATGGCGGTGGTGACGCTGTGCGTGGTGGAAACCGTCATGCCCATCGAACCGGTGACGGCGAGCAGGGTGGCGGCGGCGGTTTCTGCGGCGAAGCCGTGGACAGGCTGGAGTTTGACCATTTTGTGGCCGAGGGTTTTGATGATCCGCCAGCCACCGGCTGCGGTGCCTGCCGCCATGGTAAGTGAGCAGATGATTTTGATCCATACCGGCACATCCGGCGACAGATCTCGGACTTTTCCCGCTGCCACCACGAGGGGTTTCTTGCCGGCTGTGGATGCCGCATCCATTTCCTTGGTGAGGGTCTTCTGCCAATCGGTGTGTTTGCCCGCCACCATGCCACCCAGAATCGGGATTTTGGTGATCACGCGGGCTTCTTCTTTTTCCAGAATCTGGCGATGAGTGGTGGCGGCCATGTTGGCGACACGCTCCGCGGCAGCGGGATCGTTCAACTCGGCATAGGTCTTGGCGGAAAGCACGAGGAAGGCTTCACGGAATTCACCGGGATTGAGCATCTGGGCTTCGTTCTCCAAGGTGGTCGCGGCCTGCAAGCGTCGCTCGGGAGTCGATTGCGGTTTCTGAAGGGCGACGATGCTTTGCTCCGCTGCCATGGATTTGTCCATCCGCAGGAATCCCAACCAGTCCGGAAGCTTGATGAATGTGCCGGTTGCGGTGGCGGTGACGAGTGCCAGGGTGATGATGCCCATGGTTTTCTGCGCATCCGCCAGTCCGTGGGCGAATCCCATGAAACTGGCGCTCACGATCTGTGCCTTGCCGAAAAAGCGGTTTACAAACCGCGGGCGGGCATTGCGCAGCAGGGCGTATAACAAAACCATGATCAGCATGCCGCCAAAAAATCCAATCACCGGAGACGAGACCATTGGCACGACCACCTTGTGATAGACGCCTTCCATGACCGGCTTGCCGTCCTTGATTTTTTCCACCGACCAGATGATGGACTTCCAGTTGTCGTGGGAACTGGCCAGGGCGGCTCCGCAAATGCCACCGACCAGTGCGTGGGTGGAGCTGGAGGGTAATCCGAGCCACCATGTAAGCAGGTTCCACACGATGCCACCTAACAGCGCGCAGATGATCACCATCGGGGAAATGAACTGTGCGTCCACCAATCCCGAGGAAACGGTTTTGGCCACCGCGTGACCGGCCAGCGCGCCGATCAGGTTGGTGATGGCCGCCATCGCGATGGCCTGCCGCGGTGTGAGCACCTTGGTCCCCACAATCGTCGCGATCGAATTCGCGGTGTCGTGAAAGCCGTTGATGTATTCAAACGTCAACGCGATGAAGATGACCAAGAAAATAATCCCGAGTGTCATGGGGGCAGGCTCAGGAGTTTTTCAGAACGATTTGGGAAACGATGTTGCAGGTATCGCGGCAGCGGTCGATGACCTTTTCCAACAGGTCGTGGAGATCCCGCATCGCCATGGCCCGGATCGGATCGATCGAGCCTGAATAGATTTCCTTGAGGTTTCCGAGCACCAACTGGTCTGCGCGGCCTTCGAGCTCCTGCATCATGTCGTTCGCTGCCTTGATATCCTCGAGTTTCGGGCTTTTCGGTAGCATGTCCACCATCCGCACGACCACCGAGGCGGCTTCCTGGGCGATCGCCATCTGCGGCGCGAAATCGACGGCCTTGACGATGTGGTTGGTGATTTCGAAACGTTCGCCGAATTTTTCAACGGTCTTGGGGATCCGGTAGAGCGCCTTGGAGAGCTCCTCGATGTCCTCGCGGTCGAGGGCCGTCACGAAGACCTTGACGAGTTCTTCGCTGATGGTTTCCGCGTTTTTCTTTTCGTTGCGCCGGGCGACCGAGAGTTCGGCCAGCGAGATGTTACCATCCGATTCCTTGAGCAGCCGCGCCAGCGCCTCGATGCTCTGATGCGCGGATTTCGCGCTGGCGGAGAGCAATTCAAAGAAACGGTCCGATTTTCCAAATAAGCTTGCGAGTGAGATCACGAGGGGAGTTTGAGGACTCCCCGACGCTCCCGCAAGCAAAACTCCTGCGGAAATGGATCCTTCAGAATTCAGCGCAAAATGGAAAGAAAACCACAGTTTCAGCAAAGAGAATCGAGAGGCAAAAACATTCTCAATGTGCCTTGTTCGACCCGACGAAATCCGTATTTTTCATAAAACGTAACGAGTTCTTCGCTGGCGGGATCGACAACCAAGCCGACGCCACCCGCTCCGCGCATGGACGCTGAAGCTATTTCGCGTGCTGCGGCTAGAAGCAGCCTGGCGATTCCATGCCCCTGCCAGTCCTCCGCGACCGCCAGTCTGCCAAGCAGCACAATGGGAACTGGCAGGGGCGGGAGACCTTTCGCCGCTCCTGGCCAAACGGCCGCTTTGGCCAGAGTGCTGGTCAGGGTGAAATATCCGAGTATGGGCTTTGGATTACGTGCGTTACGCTCGACCATCACGCGGGTGATACTCACTCCCTTGGCGAGATGACCTTTTGCAGTTTCGCGAAGATAACGCTCCAGTGATTCGCTTCCGCAGCGAAATCCTTTCCGGTCATGCACATCCGACAATAGCTCAAGATCGTATGCGAACATGGGTGGCGAGGTCTTTGGCGGCTTTACTAGCGGCGGCATTGATGGACGGAGGCTTGGCCAGCATCTTCTGGATACTGTCGGCGGCTTCCACGCTCATATTCCAATACTTCTCTTCCTCAAGCACGCGCTCCGCTTCCCGGGAAACCGCTTCAAGGACAAACGCCGCAAGGGACTGGCCACGGATTGCCGAGGCCTCCCGGAGGCGTTTGACCGTGCTTTCAGGGAAACGGGGATTCACTCGGACTACTTTGCCGCTGCTTTTTTTACCGACCGTCTTCATGACGTATATGATAGCATGATAAGTGTCGCTATCAATCAAAAATGTGGCACCGTTTTGACACCCTTTTTGCAAAGGGAGAATTTTTGATTGGATGACCTGTTGGAATTTGACACAGTATGCGCGATGAAACCCTTGGAGGAGAGAGACTGGCCGAAGATTGTGAGACCCGGGTCCCGGGTTTTCATCGGCGGCGGCGCCTCGGTGCCTCACGCGCTGGTGGAATCGATGCTGCGCCACGCGGATTCCTTCAAGGATGTCGAACTGGTGCACATTCACGGGCTCGGCGAAACGCCGTGGATCGATCCAAAATACGAACAGGTGTTGCGAACAAACTCGTTTTTCCTCACCCCTGCCTTACGGGATGCGGTGGAGCGCGGGCATGCGGACTACACGCCATGTCCGCTCTCGGAGGTGGCATCGCTTTTCGAGGAGGGTCCGCTACCACTCGATGTGGCCCTGATCCAGGTGAGTCCGCCCGATGCCAATGGTTGGTGCTCGTTCGGCGTGAGCGTGGATGTGGTGAAATCCGCGGCCAAATGCGCCCGCATGGTCATCGCGCAGATCAATCCCCGGATGCCGCGCACCTGCGGGGATGCGCGGATATCCCGTGCGAAAATCGCCTTTTTCATCGCGCATGAGGCGGATCTTCCTGAAGCGTCTGCGGTGGTACTCGATGAACGACATGAACGGATCGGACGTTATGCGGCGCAACTCATCGATGACGGGGCCACCATCCAGATCGGTCTGGGAAACAGTCCGCAAGCGGTGGCGAGGGCCTTGAAAAATCACCGGCATCTCGGCATTCACTCGGGTTTGTTCAACGATGCCCTCATGGATCTCGTCCGCTGTGGTGTGGTCGATGGCTCGATGAAAAACTATCAACCCGGCAGGATCATCGCCAGCCATGTGATGGGAAGCCGGGATCTCTATCAATTTGTCGATGGCAATGAGGACATCCATCTGCATCCGAGCGACTGGGTCAACGACCCGTGCCGCATCGCCCGCAACAACCGCATGGTCGCTATCAACGGAGCTCGCGAGATCGATCTAACGGGACAGGTGGTGAGGGATTCCAGCGGGCACCGGTTTTACGGAGGGATCGGCGCATTGCAGGACTTCATCCGCGGGGCCGGACGCAGCAAGGGCGGCCGACCGATCATCGCGCTGACCTCCACGGCGGATGGCACCGGGGCATCCCGGATCGTTGCGGGGTTGGAGTCCGGCAGCGGTGTATGCACCGGACGCGGCGACGTGCATCACGTGGTCACCGAGTTTGGCGTGGCCAGTCTTCATGGGCGCAGCATCCGCGAACGTGTCGCCAGATTGGTGGAAATCGCCCATCCCGACCACCGCGAGACTTTGCTGGAAGAGGCGCGGCAACGGGGTTGGCTGCCACGATTTTTCACCATGCCAGTGCCGGAAGCGGAGGTATCCGATGACGGAGTGGAGAGTTCGTGGGTGCGGTTCCAAGACGCCCGTTTCCTGCTACGACCGTTGCATCCCAGCGATATGCGGACCCTCCAGGAGTTTTTCTATTCCCATGACGAGGAAACCGTGCGACTGCGATACGGATACCAGCGCGACCGCATGACCGGCGAATCCGCCTACAAACTCGCGGCCGTGGACCAGCGCAAGGATCTCGCATTGGGGATCTTCGTGGAAAATCACGGACGCCAGGAATTGCGGGCGATCGGGCGCTATTATCTCGAAGCCGACGGCAAACGCGCGGAAGTCGCCTTCGTGGTGCACGAAATGACGCGTCATTCGGGCATGGCCGGATATTTGTTAGGTGAACTTGCATCCATCGCGAATCGGCGCGGTGTTCTCACATTCTGGGCGAACGTGCTACCGGACAACCGTGCCATGGCCGGGCTTTTCCTCGCCGCCGGTGGATCAGAAGTGGGATCGCCGATGGATGAGGAAAGGACGTTCAACATGCCAGTGGCGGGCATCCTGCAATCCCGCGCCGGTTTCATGGAGCTGAAAAACATCCAACGTATCGACTGATGAGCGGACTCCAAAGGAAGGTGGGTGTTCATTTCAGTGATGCCTACGAGAGGCATGACACCGGGCCGTATCACCCGGAATCGGCGGTGCGTTACCGCGCTCTGGTCTCCGCACTGGAAGATCTGCCACGGGAATTCATCAAGCTTCCGGGCCGTAGGGCCGCCGTCGCGGAAATCCTGTTGGCTCACGAACATTACTATCACGATTTGGTCTATCGGGATGTAGAGAGTTTCGCCGATAAACTGCGCACCGGCGATACCGCGATTTGTGAGGAAAGTTATGATGTGGCGCTTGAAGCTGCCGGAGCGGTGCTGGAAGCTGTAGATGCCGTGATGCGCGGCGATGTGGCCTCGGCGTTCTGTGCGGTGCGCCCGCCCGGCCACCATGCCACCACCTCCCGTGGTATGGGTTTCTGCATTTTCAACAACGTTGCCATCGCGGCCCGTTACCTGCAAAGCCGCCACGGACTCGGCCGCATCGCGATCATCGATTGGGACGTGCATCACGGCAACGGCACCGAGGAGATTTTCATCGAGGATCCGTCGGTTTATTATCTATCACTTCACGAGCGCGACATCTATCCGCACACCGGACTCGCCACCGACAAGGGAAGGAGCGAAGGCATGGGAACCACGATGAACATCCCGCTGCCTGGCAATTCAGGAGGCGATGTGGCCCTGGATGCGTGGGATGCGATGATCACTCCCGCGTTAGATGCCTTCCAGCCGGAATTCATTCTGATATCCGCCGGCTTCGACGCCCGAATCAACGACCCGATCGGCGGTTTGCTCTGGAGCGATGAAACCTTTACTGAAATGACAAACCGGTGCGTCGCTCTCGCCGAGAAATGGTGTAATGACAGGATTGTCTCGGTGCTTGAGGGAGGATACAACCCGCAGGGGCTGGCATCGGCCGCCGTCGCACATGTTAGGGCGCTTGTGGGAGAAGTGTAGGATTGACGATAGAGGATTGTTGATTTTTGATTTGGAAGAAGGCGCGAAGATGCCCCGTCAATCTATCAAAAAACCGATTGTCACGGCTTTGCGTTTCCTTTGCGGCCTCCGCGCCTTTGCGGTAGGCCGACATCTCTTCGGATCGCTCAATTCGCACTTCATTAGCGTGGACCGCTACAGAGAGCGGTCCCTGCCTTTAATTACGCACCTGGAAGCTCGATGAAGCCTTCCAGTTTACGGATCCGGGTGGGGTGGCGCATCTTGCGGAGTGCCTTGGCCTCGATCTGACGAATGCGCTCGCGGGTGACCTGGAATTGGCGACCGACCTCCTCAAGCGTGCGGCTGTAGCCGTCCTTGAGACCGAAGCGCTGCTCGAGCACTTCGCGCTCGCGTTCGGTCAGGGTGTCGAGCACGTCCTTGATCTTGTCCTTGAGCATCGAGAAACCAGCCTCTTCCATCGGATTGTCGGCGGATTTATCTTCGATGAAATCGCCGAATGACGTGTCGTCCGAATCACCGACGGGTGCCTGCAGCGAGATCGGCTGCTGGGCCATCTTGAGAACGGCGCGCACACGTTCGACAGGAAGGTGGATTTCCTCGGCGATTTCTTCCGGGGATGGTTCGCGGCCGTATTCCTGGACGAGTTGTTTCTGCACGCGCATCAGCTTGTTGATCGTTTCGATCATGTGGACCGGGATGCGGATCGTGCGGGCTTGGTCGGCGATGGAACGGGTGATTGCCTGGCGGATCCACCAGGTGGCGTAGGTGGAAAACTTGTAACCACGGCGGTATTCGAATTTCTCGACCGCCTTCATCAGTCCCATATTGCCTTCCTGGATGAGATCGAGGAACGAAAGTCCGCGGTTGGTGTATTTTTTGGCGATGGAAATCACGAGGCGCAGGTTAGCCTCGACCATTTCGGTTTTCGCTTTGAGTGCTTCCTTGAGCCAGTGGCGGAGATTTTTGTTAGCTTCCTCGAACGACGGCTGGGTGTGCCACGCCCGTTGTTGGAGCTCGCGGAGTTTGGTAAGGAATTCCTTGTCTTCCGGATCAGCCACGAGCTTGCGTCCGTATTTCCAGAATTTCTGCATGTAGTCGTCCACTTGCTCGCAGAAGTCCTCGACGACTTTCTGTTTGTAGTAGAAGCGGATGAACACGCGGTTGAGGGTTTGCAGGTTTTTCTGGAATTCTTCCTCCATTTTTTTCCGGCCGCGCGGATTTTTGGCTGAGAGCTGGCGGAAAAGGTCGTCGTTTTCGGCGTGGAGCTGTTTGAGTTGGTCGCACAACTTGGGCAGACCCTTCATGTAGCGCTCGCGGGACTCGATTTTCTTATCGAGGATCACCCGGTCGAAGCGCTCCTTGCCCTTGTTGAGTTTTTCAGCGAGATCCAGATAGGAATCGGTGACAAAGCCGAAAAGGTGAAGATGGCGGGCTACTTCGATCTCGGCGTCTTCGATGCGTTTGGAAATCTCGACTTCCTGTTCGCGGGTCAGCAGCGGGACCTGGCCCATTTGCTTGAGATACATCCGGACCGGATCGTCAAGGATGTCGAGTTTCTGGTCGGCCTTGAGCTCTTCGTCATCGCCATCCCCGTCGTCGCGTTTCTTATCCTTGTAGCGGTCCACCTCGGAGGCGTCGATGATGTCGAACTCCATATTGCGGAGGCGCTCCATGATGGCCTCGACATCATCCGGATCCACGAGATCATTGGGCAGGATGTCATTAATGTCGTCAAACGTCAGGTAGTCCTGCTCTTTGGCGAGTTTGATGAGCTCGCGGATCTTTTCCTGGATTTCCGGGGTGTCGATCCTGCGCTTACCACCATCCAGTGGTTTGGCTTGCGGCTTTGGTTCAGCGGCTACAGGAC
>Ga0194063_10001719_pt1 | contig 14021 bp, 14 predicted proteins | sample SepL3720m_MetaG_FD_155459 | JGI IMG/M metagenome (GOLD analysis project Ga0194063, IMG submission 155459) | Anoxic zone freshwater microbial communities from boreal shield lake in IISD Experimental Lakes Area, Ontario, Canada - Sep2016-L373-20m | ecosystem: Environmental > Aquatic > Freshwater... | reverse complement strand
GGTATTATTGTAATTATTCATGTTATTGTATTTTATGATGCTGAATTATCTTTTGATTTTCGAAATACAGTTACAATCGGGCTCATTTTTTTTAATAGCCTGTTATAGTATTCTTTACTAAACAATTGACTATCGTTCATCGCCTTATAGGTGAGGAAGATGCCCACCGGCACCAACACAAAAATGGCCAACCACATTCCAACAAAGGGGCTGGTTAATTCTTCTTTCACAAATTTCTCGCCAAACATATTCAATAAGTGAAATTGCAAAAAGAAAACAATGGCAACTACTAATGGCATCCCTACTCCACCCTTGCGAATGATAGACCCCAATGGTGCACCAATAAAGAACAAGACCAAACAAGCCAAGGAAAGTGAATATTTTCGATGCCATTCTAATTTGTGAAATTTAACATCTGACTGATGGCCCGCAATCTCTGCTCCTGAAAATTGAAAAACACTTCTAACCCCATTGGCTTTATTAAGTGCAGATTCATACACTATAAACTTTAATGAATCAGGCATCATAGCTTCAAAATTTTTAGGGAGCTTTTGAGGCAGCTTTGCTTTATTATACAAGCTATCTGGAACAGCAAGCATGGGCAGATTCATCACAAGATCGGTGTCCATTCTTTTAAACAAAGAATCATCCAGCCTGATAATGGAATCCAACGAACTATTCAATTGCCGAACACTTAACATTTTAAAATTCTTTCGATACATGCTATCACTATTACTCTGCAAAGCCAGTGCACTCATGTCGAAAAGCTTATTGAATTCTTTAAATCCGAGGCGTACATATTCATTGGTAGTATCCGTGCCATTGGTTCCTCTTTCCTGATAACGGAATCCATTTTTCAAATTGAATTCAAGAAATCTTTTATCATCGGAGGTACGCATAATGCCCGTTTCCGCTACAATGCAATTATCTTGAATGCCATTGGTTTGCTCATAAATAATCACATTGTGAATCGTCTTATTATCTGGATCTTTTTTACCCACTTTAATGGCGTAATTTGGAATATAAGTAAAGAATACTCCTTCCTTTAAATCGAAAGCAGGCTTCTTGAAATAGATATCATTATAGAGTGTAACAAATTTCAAGTTGGCATATGGAATGACATAATTAGCAAAACAAAATGTGACACCACATAATAGAACAGCCACCCACATCAATGGACGCATAAAGCGCAATAAGGAAATACCCGAGGACTTAATTGCTACCAATTCAAAGCTCTCTCCCAAATTTCCAAAAGTCATAATAGAAGAAATCAAAATAGCAATGGGCATGGCAAGTGTCAACAAGGAAGCACTTGTATACCAAAGAAATTTTCCGATAGTAAAAAAATCGAGCCCCTTTCCCACTAAGTCATCTACATATTTCCAAAGGCCTTGCATAAACAATACAAAAAAGGCTATAAAGAAAGTAGCAACAAAGGGCCCTAAGAATGATTTCAATATTAATTTATCTAATTTCTTTATCAAGGTATCGCGGCGTTAATTTTGTATGTTTGAATATATGAAAGTTGACGCAAAAATATACCTTTCGGAGCAGGAACTGCAAATCGCAGGCAATAAGGACTGGATTTTAACTAAATCAAAGATTACCAATGCGGTTTATCAAGTTTTTGGAGCATTTGCAGAAAGCATTCATGCCATAAGCCTATCTAAAAAAGATCAATTACCGAATGAAATTATAAGTATTAGCCCTAAAATATATAAGGGCGAAAACTACCAGCAATTTCCTTATGTACTTTTAGATTACCCACGCCTATTTGATAAAGAAAAAATACTTGCCATCAGAACGATGTTTTGGTGGGGGAATTATTTTAGCATTTGCCTTTTAGTTCAAGGATCTTACAAAGATGAGCTACAAGAAAGAATTGCCAACCGATTAATCAATCTGGATGATACATTTTCAATTGGCACAAGCCATTCAATTTGGGAACATGAAATCAATCACAAAAATTTTGTTCCAGTACAGCAGTATAGTATTGCTGAATGGAAACAACTTTGGATGGATCGCAATTTCATCAAATTGGCGAAGACGTATCCAATTGATGCATGGCAAAATTTGCCTGCATTATTGAATGCAGACCTTTTACAAATCCTGAAATTATTAGAAGATTAATTACCTAATCGGTGAAAGAGATCCTTTACTTGATATTCCCACAACTGACTTTGATCTTTAATATCTTTTTTATCGGCAAAATCCTTAATTATTAAAATCGTTTGATTGGTTACTTCCGATTTTTCAATTGAGAATTCAAAATATTCAGACTTGGGTAAGTGCAACCAATGATAGCGAACAAATTTATCGTCCTCGTGTTCTAAAATTTCAGCTCTATCTGTGGTGCCATTCCAGGAAAAACTAAATACGCCATCGCGCTCATCTACTTTCTCAGCAAACCACTCTCCCAAACCTGCAGGTGTACTCAAAAAATCGTACAAGATGCCGGGTGAACATCTAACAGGATATTCCAACGTAAATAACACTTTCTTACTCATCTTTTTAATTAATATATACTTGAACACTGCAATTATAAAAAAATAATCAACGTGGCAAAATTTTTGACCAACTATTTTTAAAATTCTCAAAAATACTGGTTTTCAATGGCTAATTTCAAATATCTGACTGACAGCCTTTTAGAAAATTAATTTTGGCATCATATGGTAAAAAGCATAATTTAGAATAGAAATGATTGTTTTTTAACGTTTCCTTAACCTGTTTTAAGTATCAACTTTAATCAATTAATCCACGGCTTATGAGTATGCGTCAGCTAAAAATCACTAAGTCTATTACCAATCGAGAAAGCCAGAGCCTGGAAAAATATTTACAGGAAATTGGCAAGGTAGAATTGATTACTCCTGAAGAGGAAGTGAAATTAGCTGTTAGAATCAAGGAAGGAGATCAAATTGCACTCGAAAAACTAACAAAAGCCAACCTTCGGTTTGTGGTTTCTGTTGCCAAACAGTACCAAAACCAGGGATTAACCCTGCCTGACCTTATCAATGAAGGAAATCTTGGCTTAATAAAAGCTGCCCAAAGATTTGATGAAACCCGGGGCTTTAAATTTATCTCTTACGCAGTTTGGTGGATTCGGCAGAGTATTCTGCAAGCACTGGCAGAACAATCGAGAATTGTAAGACTCCCACTCAATAAAGTAGGATTGACCAACAGAATCAGCAAAGCCTATTCACAATTAGAGCAGGAATACGAAAGAGAGCCCTCTGCTGAGGAATTAGCCAGCTTCCTAGACATAGATTTAGAAGAGATAAGATCAACGCTAAGCGCCTCTGTAAGGCACGTAAGCATGGACCAACCAATTTCTGATGGCGAAGATGGCACATTGATGGATTTATTGCAAAACCCCAATGCCGTAAGCACAGACAATGATTTGGCCTTTCGGCTATCACTTAAAACCGAAATAGAACGATCGCTTAGCACACTTACTGAACGGCAGAAAGATGTCATTCGTTTCTTTTTTGGAATTGGAGTAGATCATCCGCTTACCTTAGAAGATATTGGAGAAAGATTCAACCTTACAAGAGAAAGAGTTCGACAAATAAAAGATAAGGCGATTACAAAATTAAGGAGTACCAATCGGTGCAAACTGCTAAAGGACTATCTAGGCGTTTAATAAGGCCAAGCATTTTTTCAAACTATCCTTCCAATAAGGAATTTCCAACGCAAATCTTGCTTTTACTTTACTAGTATCTAAAACCGAATACGCTGGCCGCTTGGCAGCAGTAGGATATTCGCTGGTAGTTATTGGATGTACTGTACAATCCGTGCCAATCATTTCTTTGATAGCTACCGCAAATTCATACCAATTTATTTTACCCGCATTGGAATAATGATATAACAATGGAGCATCGCTATCTGGTAATGGACATTTTTTAATTATTTCCATAATGGCCATGGCCAGGTCATTGGCATAGGTAGGACTTCCCCATTGATCCTGTACTACATTAATCGCTGTTCTTTCCCGCATTAAACGCAACATGGTTTTTACAAAATTGTTGCCGAAGGAGGAATACACCCATGATGTGCGAATAATGATGGAACGAGGATTTTTTTCTAACACCAATGCTTCCCCCTTCAATTTGGAAGCACCATATACACTTACTGGATGAACAGGATATTGCTCATCCATTGGATGAATGGCATTTCCATCAAACACATAATCGGTAGATACATGAATCAACTGCACATTGTACTGAGCACATAGTTGAGCAATATTTCCAGCTGCCTCAGCATTAATTGAATAAGCCAAGTCCATTTCTGTCTCTGCTTTATCCACCGCCGTATAGGCTGCACAATTGATGCAGTAGTCTATTGAATTGTTTGTAAAATAATCAGTCAGTGAAGAAAAATTATCAATCGCCAAGTCGGCCTTAGACACAAACAAAAATTGGTAGGAAGGAAATGATTTTTCTAGACAACGGAACTCATTGCCCAATTGTCCATTTGCGCCAGTAACGACTATCGTTGGTAAATTATCCTTCAAATTTGAAATTATTTATACAATCTTTAAACAAGGGATGAATGGCATCTTTGGAAGAGATTATTTCTTTGCCAGCTTCAATTTTCCAATCAATTGCCAAAAAAGGATCGTTGTATAAAATACCTGCTTCTGCTTCTTTGTGATAAAAGGCGTCGCACTTATATGCCACCTCAGCCGTTTCACTCAACACCGCATAGCCATGTGCAAATCCTTTTGGCACTAATAATTGCTTTTTATTTTCGGCTGTCAATTCAATCGAAAATACTTTACCGAAACTGGGCGAACCGGCTCGTATATCAATTGCAACATCCAGTATACTTCCACTCAATACTCTAATCAATTTTGTTTGAGCATAGGGTGCTAATTGGTAATGCAATCCTCTTAATACGCCATAGGCTGAACTAGCCTGATTGTCCTGCACAAATTGAATATCGATTCCTTGATCCAAAAATGTTTTGGCATTGTAACTCTCAAAAAAATAACCGCGTTCATCTTCAAAAACCTTGGGTTCAAAAACAAACATATCTGGAAATCCGGTAGCAATAAACGGCATTGTTTTTTTTCTATTTATCGATTATCAATTAGTATTAACTATATAGCTTTTTAAAATAGCCAATTGTTTCTTTAAGTCCATCTTCAAATTTTCTAGTTGGCTGATATCCCAATAAATCTTTTGCCAGTGCAATGTCAGCAAGGGAATCTCTGATATCACCCGCCCTGGGCGCACGATAGGTAGCGGCAAAATCGCTTCCTAATTCCGATTGACAAGTATTGAACAATTGATTCACTGTGAATCGCTCTCCTACTGCAACATTATACACTTTATTAAGCGCTGCTTCGTTGTCGGTTAGCATCCCCTTAATATTTATTTGAACAGCATTTTCCACAAATGTAAAATCCCTCGTCTGTTCTCCATCGCCATTAATAAAAACAGGCGTTTTGTTAATAATCCCTTTCACAAATAATGGAATTACTGCAGCATATGGACCATCGGGATCTTGCCGTGGACCAAAAATATTAAAATACCTAAAGCCCATTATTTTCAAGCCATAGGCTTCGGCAAAAACACGAGCGTATAATTCATTGGTTCTTTTTGTAACTGCATAGGGCGATAAGGCGTTTCCAATGAGCGCCTCTTTTTTAGGAAGCGTTTGTTCGTCACCGTAAACAGAAGAAGAAGAGGCATATACCATTTGCTTAACCCCCTGATCAACGGCAGCTTTCATAATATTTACGGTGCCACTGATATTTACATCGCTGAACAAAGAAGGCTCTTTCATACTACGAGGCACACTACCTAATGCTGCTTGGTGACTAATGAAATCTATTTTATCGCAGGCCAATAGGCAAGCTGCTGCATCCCGTATATCTGCTTGTATGAATTCAAATGCATCGTATTTCCTTAACAGGTCCAAATTGCTTTCAAAACCATTCACCATATTGTCCATTACCCGAACCTTACCTGCCCCCATTCTTAGCAAATATTCAGCAATATGGCTTCCGATAAAGCCAGCGCCGCCTGTTACCAGGAAACTGGAAGTAGCAATATCCTTTTGATGAAAACTTGATTCCAAAGTTGAATGCTGGTTTAATTATAAACTCCAGTAATTTCTGGTTTTAATATTGTTTCTAAAAATTCCTTTTAAGTCTGCAATGAGTGCATGCGGCTTTGTAATGCTAGCGAAGTATGCATCATCCATTGCCCGATATTCTTCATGTGGCACAGTGATTATAACGGCATCATAATCATTGCCTGGTTTTTTTGTAAGCTCAAACCCATATTCGTGATTCAACTCGTCGCTATCTGCATATGGATCTGCAACATCTACATTCAAAGAAAAGGATTGTAATTCTTTAATTACATCCGCCACTTTACTATTTCTGATATCACTAACATTTTCCTTAAAAGTGGCGCCCATCACCAATACTTTAACCTCTTTTACATTGCCATTAAATCGGATAACATGTTGCAATACTTTTTTTGCAACATAGCTAGCCATGCCATCATTGATATTTCTGCCGGCAAGTATAACCTGGCTTTCGTATCCTAACTCACGCGATTTATATGTAAGGTAATAAGGATCCACCCCTATACAATGCCCCCCCACTAAACCTGGTTGAAATTTCAAAAAATTCCATTTGGTACCTGCCGCTTCCAACACTTCATAAGTATTAATATTCATCCTATCGAAGATGATAGAAAGCTCATTCATCAAAGCAATATTCAGATCACGCTGTGTATTTTCAATAATTTTTGCAGCTTCTGCTACCTTTATAGAAGAAGCCCGATGTACACCTGCAGTAACTACTAATTCATACACTTTGGCAATTTCTTCCAAACTTTCTGCATCAGCACCACTCACTACTTTCACAATTTTTGCAAGCGTATGTTCTTTATCACCTGGATTTATTCTTTCAGGAGAATAGCCCAATTTAAAATCTGTTATATTTTTTAACCCACTTAATTTTTCAATGATCGGTAAGCAATCTTCTTCTGTACAACCTGGGTAAACGGTGCTTTCATATACTACATAGTCTCCTTTCTTAATTACTTTACCAATTGTTTCACTTGCCTTTTGCACGGGAACCAAATCGGGCAAATTTTGTTCATTCACTGGTGTAGGCACTGCTACAATATAAAAACTGGCTTCTTTTAATTTTTCTAAATCGCTGGTAAATTCAATATCGCAACCATCAAATGCGCTGCTTTCTAATTCTTGACTTGGGTCGATGTTTTCACGCATCATTTGCACCCTTTTTTCGTTGATATCGAAACCAATGACTTTGATTTTTTTTGCAAATGCCAATGCGATGGGCAGCCCCACATAACCTAAGCCAATGACTGCAAGTTTTTTTTCTGAATTTACTAATTGTTGAAACATTTGAAAAAGATCAGTTTTATAAATTTTTACTTTTTACGCTCAAACTCTTTTGGAATTTTATACAATTCTTCTTTGGGTAAACTCTTAAAATACGCATAGGTTATTTTTAACCCTTCTGCCCTGCTAACGGTAGGCTCCCATCCCAAAATTGCTTTGGCTTTTGTAATATCTGGTTGACGTTGTTTAGGGTCATCCTTTGGCAATTCTTGATACACTATTTTCTGATTGGTGCCAGTGAGTTTAATAATCTCCTCCGCAAAGTCTTTTAATGAAATTTCATCTGGGTTGCCAATATTTACAGGCATAGCGTAATCGCTCATCAATAATCGGTAAATGCCTTCTACTAAATCAGCCACATAGCAAAAGCTGCGAGTCTGACTTCCATCTCCAAATACCGTTAAGTCTTCGCCACGAAGGGCTTGTCCAATAAAGGCTGGCAAGGCTCTTCCGTCATTCAATCGCATTCGAGGGCCATAGGTGTTAAATATCCTGATGATTCTTGTTTCTAGTCCATGAAAAGTATGATATGCCATTGTCATGGCTTCTTGAAATCTTTTAGCTTCATCATATACACCTCTTGGTCCAACTGGGTTTACATTTCCCCAATATTCCTCATTTTGTGGATGCACCAATGGATCGCCATACACTTCACTGGTACTAGCTACCAATATCCTCGCTTTTTTTGACAATGCCAAACCAAGACAATTATGTGTACCCAATGAGCCCACTTTTAAAGTTTGTATGGGTATCTTAAGATAATCAATTGGACTGGCAGGTGATGCAAAATGTAAGATATAATCCAATTCACCATTTACATGTATATATTTACTTACATCATGGTTATAGAATTCAAAATCGGCTAAGGGAAATAAATGTTCAATATTTCGAATGTCGCCTGTAATCAGGTTGTCCATTCCAATAACACGAAATCCTTCCTTGATGAATCTATCACATAAATGGCTGCCCAAAAATCCAGCAGCACCTGTAATTAAAATTCGTTTTTTTGACACTTGAATAATTTAGCTGATTAAAGTATGACTTTTCTGCCTACACTTTCGTAATAAAATCCCAGGTCATTCATTTGTTGAAGATCAAACAAATTTCTACCATCAAATATCACTTTATTGTTGAGCATTTTTTCTATTTTTCCAAAGTCAGGTGTACGAAACTCACTCCACTCTGTAGCTATTACCAGCGCATCTGCATTTTGCAATGCATCATATTGGTGTTGGGCAAATTCAATAGTATCTCCCAATAAAGCCTTTACATTCGGCATTGCTTCTGGATCAAAAGCAGCAATAACCGCCCCCTCTGCAAGCAATGCTTTAATAATATATAAAGCGGGGGCTTCTCGGATATCGTCTGTATTAGGCTTGAATGCCAACCCCCACAATGCAATTTTTTTTCCTTTCAAATTGCCCTTAAAATAGGCTTTGATTTTTGGAACCAAATGTAATTTTTGTTTTTCATTCACTTCCATAACGGCATCGAGTATGCGAAAATCATAGGATACTTCCGAAGCTGATTTGGCAAGTGCCTGTACGTCTTTAGGAAAACAACTGCCCCCATACCCTATTCCAGGAAATAAAAATCTTTTGCCAATTCTTTCATCACTACCAATACCTTTTCGAACCATATCAACATCGGCACCCAACTTCTCGCAAAGTTGAGCGATTTCATTCATAAAGGTAATTTTAGTTGCCAAAAATGAATTAGCGGCATACTTGGTTAATTCAGCACTTTTTTCATCCATGAAAATGATGGGGTTCCCTTGTCGAACGAAGGGTGCATACAAATCGAGTAATATTTTTTTTGCCTTTTCACTTTCAGTTCCAATCACCACCCTATCTGGCTTCATAAAATCATCCACTGCTACTCCTTCGCGCAAGAATTCGGGATTGGAAACAACGGCAAAAGATTTTTCATCTGCACCTGCACCCAATAAAGCCGCTTTCACTTTATCGGCAGTACCCACAGGCACGGTGCTTTTGTCAATGATTATTTTATAATCATCCGATTTAATGATAGAACCAAGGTCTTTGGCTACCCCTAATATGTATTTCAAATCTGCGCTACCATCTTCACCCGGAGGTGTTGGCAAAGCCAAAAATATAATTTGTGCATCTTTAACACCTTCAGAAAGCGAGGTAGTAAATTGAAGGCGCCCTTCTTTTTTATTTCTCAAAAACAATTTCTCCAACCCTGGCTCGTAGATGGTAATTACACCTGAAGAAAGCTTTTCAACTTTAGAAGTATCAATATCCACACAAATAACATTGTTGCCAGTTTCTGCAAAACAAGTACCTGTAACCAAACCAACATATCCAGTACCAACAACCGCTATTTTCATTTTATTTGAATTTTTTAACTGAAATAATTATAATTTAAATGACAGCCTGAAGCCGCTGCTTTCATTTAATTTTTCATAAAATCTAAAACTGTTTTTGTAATAAATGCCAGCTGCTCTTCCTCCAACTCTGTATGTATAGGTAAGCTAATTACTCTTTCAGTAAGCCAATCTGTAATGGGTAGTTCGTATTGACTCCCTCCAAAAGCATCAAACATTTTTTGTTTATGCGCAGGAACAGGATAATAGATCATATTAGGCACTCCATTCTCTAATAAATATTTCGAAAGACTATCTCTGTCTACCCCATTCAACACCAATGTGTATTGATGGAATACGTGTTTATTATTAGGGTCACGGAAAGGTGTTGTAATTTTTTCATTGCCTGCAAATGCGTTATCATAATAATCTGCCGCCTTTCTTCTGGCTGCAATATATTCATCTAAGTGCTTCAATTTAATATCCAATATGGCAGCTTGAATAGCATCCAACCTACTATTACAACCTACTACATCATGATAATATCTTTTGCTTTGACCATGACTTGCGACCATTTGCAATAAGGTTGCCAATTGATCATCGTTGGTAAAAATAGCCCCCCCATCACCATAGGCGCCTAAGTTTTTGCTAGGATAAAATGAGGTGCAGCCAATATGACCAATACTGCCAGTTTTTCTTACAGTGCCATCACTAAAAGTGTAATCACAACCAATGCCCTGTGCATTGTCTTCGATTACAAACAACTGATGTTCCTTTGCAATTTTCATGATTGCTTCCATATTGGCAGCATGTCCATATAAATGAACTGGTATGATGGCTTTGGTTTTGGGTGTAATAGCTTTTTCAATTGCTAGGGGATCAATGCAAAATGTTTTTTTATCAACCTCAACAAATACAGGCTTGATGCCTAATAAAGCAGCTACTTCCACCGTAGCGATATAGGTAAAAGAAGGTGTAATTACCTCGTCGCCTGCTTTTAATCCGAGGGCCATCATGGCAATTTGCAAAGCATCGGTACCATTGGCACAGGGGATACAATGTTTGCTTTGGTGATAAGCTGCAAGATTTGCTGCAAAATCAGCCACCACTTTGCCTCCTATAAACATGGAACTTTCCAATACATTGATAATGGCACTGTCAACTGCTGCTTTTATGTGGTGATACTGAGTCTTAGTATCAACCATTTGAATAGGCCTCATATTAAATTTATTTTAACGGCTGCAAAGATAGCATTCATGCTTCAGTTCACAAAAGCAGCTATTGGGGAGAATCACGCTATTTATATGGTTGTCATTAAGTTTGGCTGCTTAGTCCACATTTTAAGTAGTTTTGCAAAAATCATTGTTTTGGGATTCGTTTTTTATAACCTTTTTTTACTGTTTTATTCCATCGGAATCAGGATTGCTGCAAGCTGGAATCCGAAGGCAAAAAAATGGGTAGAAGGCAGGCGGTTTTTATTTGATCAAATCTCCAAGAATTATCATAAAGGCGCCGGCAAAGTGGTATGGATGCATTGTGCCAGTTTGGGCGAATTTGAACAAGGCAGACCAGTATTAGATGCATTAAAGTCTACTCATCCTTCGCTCACAATCGTTGTTAGTTTTTTTTCTCCAAGTGGCTTAGAAGTGGTTAAAAAGGACGCATTGCCAGATTATGTGTTTTACTTACCAATGGATTCCATTGTCAACGCCAATAAATTCATAGATATCATTCAACCCAACCTGGTACTTTGGGTGAAATATGAATACTGGTATCATTATTTAGACCAATTAAAGAAACGGGGTATTCCTGTTTTGCTGATTTCGGGGGTTTTTAGAAAGAGCCAACCTTTTTTCAAATGGTATGGACAAATTTGGAGAAAGATGTTGAACAGTATCAGCCATTTTTTTCTTCAAAACGAGTCGTCGCAACATTTACTGAATAGCACAGGAACTCAGCATGCGAGCAGTGTTAGTGGCGACACAAGATTTGACCGGGTTATTGCAGTTGCAAAAAAAGAAATAGACGATCCGATTATTCAAAAATTCATACTCAACAAACCAGTGATTGTGGCAGGAAGCACATGGGAGGATGATGAAATTATTCTGGCTGCCTATTTAGATGAAACAAATCACCGAGAAAAACTATTGTTGGTCCCGCATGAATTAGATGAAGCACATTTGAGTTTTTTAAAAAAAATATTTAAAAAATCTGTTTGCTATACTGCGCTTCTAAGTAACCCTGCCTTAGTGAATGGGCTTGATGAATACAATTGTTTAATTGTTGACACAGTGGGCCTATTGAGTCGTTTATATCAGTTTGGCTATGTTAACTATGTAGGTGGAGGGTTTACCGCAGATGGTGTTCACAATACCTTAGAAGCAGCCATATGGGGGCGTCCAGTTATTTTTGGGGAGAATTACCAGAAGTATGAGGAGGCTGTTGGTTTAATGGATCTGTATGGCGCTGATTCCATCAGCGATGTGATTGAATTAAAAGATCTCATGGATCAATTTCAAGTTGATAAATCGATGTATGAATCAACAGGTACAGCAGCCAAGGAATTTGTTTTAAAAAATGCAGGTGCTACTAACCATATTCTCGAATATATTCAGGTGAATCGTCTTTTGACCAATTGAGTAAATTGTTTCACGGTTTCATTGTTATCGTTCCAGCCAAGTTTCACTTTCAATTCCCGCTGTATCCAATACTCTGCTTCAGGCAAAATAGAAAATCCATTGATGGTTTTAATACTTCTTTCATACATTGATTCATCGCCGCGAAATAATTCTTTGATATAATGAAATCGATCATTTACACCAATTGCTTTTCGCAAATCTTTTATGTGTACTTCTGAGAGGGAATCACTTAATTCTAATTGAGATTGTTTCAGTTTGTCATTTAATGAAATCTTTTCGCCCGCACTGTCCGCAGCAATCATTTCATTTAGCTCCTTCTTTTGCGGTATTGGTTTTTGATGAGCCAGGGTAGGTAATAGTTCCTCTTCGTCTTCAAAAACAATTTGAGGTTTTGTATGTAAACTCATCTGTTGCACTGCTGCAGCATTTCTCTTTATTTCTTCTATTTCAGCCTCCATTTCAGCCTCATCTACTTGTAGTATTTCGAATATTTTCTCATTTTCTTCAATAGGAATTTGTGTTTCGGAAGAGAGGTGAGGTAAAATTGTTTGAGGTATATCTATATTAATATGTCCTGTTGAAATGGGATGATTGCCTTGTAAACTAACCAATTCGGTTTCCAGCATCTGTACAGTAAACAATAATTGCTGAATGGGAGCACCTTCTGCAAATTGTTGTTGTAGTTTTTTTATTAGAGTGTCCACTCTTTCCATGATTAATTATACATTTGATGTTCGGGAATAAGAAGCGGGATAAAGATTTCACTAATTTACACCCTAAGGTACTAACGATTTTTAAAAATACCCTTAAATATGTTTATAGAACCCAATTTAAAAGGCGAGCGAAGAGGTTGGATAGAAGTAATATGTGGCAGTATGTTTAGTGGAAAAACAGAAGAATTGATTCGTCGTTTAAAGCGTGTTAAAATTGCAAATCTATCAGTAGAAATTTTCAAACCTGCGATAGATACGAGGTATGATCAAGAAAAAATTGTAAGTCATGATACGAATGCAATTGCCAGTACGCCTGTTCAGCATTCTCAGAATATTCTTTTAATGGCGCAGGATGTAGACGTGGTGGGCATTGATGAAGCTCAGTTTTTTGATGCAGAGATTGGAAATGTTTGCGAAGCATTAGCCATGAAGGGAATAAGGGTGATTGTTGCTGGATTGGATATGGATTATCTAGGCAATCCTTTTGGACAGATGCCTAATTTATTGGCGAAGGCGGATTACATTACGAAATTGCATGCGATTTGTATGAAATGTGGCAATATTGCGAATATCAGTTACCGTAAGGTTGCGCAGGGACCACAAGTATTATTAGGAGAGAAAGATATTTATGAACCGAGGTGTAGGCATTGTGCGCAGGAAAGGGATTGATATCCTTAATTAAAATAGTATTATAAAAGCTTCCATTTTTGTGAAGCTTTTTTTGTGTCCATTTTCTTCAATAAACATAGCCGTGTAATAATATGTTGGGCTCGTGTAATAAACAATACCGGTTATTTATGGATAGCTAAAATGAAAAGCGGCTCAGTTTCCAGAAAGGCTTTTTTAAATAAATATGGCAGCTACCTACTCTCCCACATTGTTGTGCAGTATCCGCCACGGCCGACCAGGAGGGGCTTATCCGCCGCGGCGGATCGGTATGGGTTATTTAAATTG
>Ga0194063_10001718_pt1 | contig 14025 bp, 14 predicted proteins | sample SepL3720m_MetaG_FD_155459 | JGI IMG/M metagenome (GOLD analysis project Ga0194063, IMG submission 155459) | Anoxic zone freshwater microbial communities from boreal shield lake in IISD Experimental Lakes Area, Ontario, Canada - Sep2016-L373-20m | ecosystem: Environmental > Aquatic > Freshwater... | reverse complement strand
CATAAAACCCGAGACATTGGGGCTGCTTAGACAGGTGCATCCGCGGATGAAGATCGCGTTGTGGTATGTCGACCCCGTGTATGCCCCCCACGACTATGGACATCTATTCCCGAAGCTCCCCTATCTGGATGCGTTGTTTGTGACAACAGGAGGCGCGCATCTCGATCAGTTCCGAAAGACCCCCTGTCGTGTCGCTTTCATCCCCAATCCGGCGGACAGCAATCTGGAGCGGTTGAATCTGGATGAAGATCATTCCCAGAAAGCGTATGACCTGATCTATATCGGATCGGATAAAAACCGCCCCGGACGGAGGTCTTTTCTCGAGGCATTGATTCAGAAGTCAGACGGATTGCGGCTTGGATTTGCGGCTTGCATGAACCAGCCGCCCGTCTGGGGCGAGGCGAAGGACCATCTCCTTCGAAAATCACTGATGGCCTTGAATCTCTCTGACCGGAACGATATTGCGCTGTATAGCTCGGATCGTGTCGTGCAATTGACCGGGAATGGACTATGCACGTTCTCGGCCGCATCTTCCGGGCTGCAGGCGCTCTATGAGCCGGATCAGGAGATGGTGTTTTTTGATTCTTTGGATGATCTGGTTGTGAAGGCGAAGCGGCTGGCGCAAAGACCGGATGAAGCGTGTGCGATTGGCCGTGCGGGCCGGATCAAAACACATCAGCGCTATTCAGGAAGAGCCATTGGGGATTTCATGTGCACGTTCGTCATGAACGGAACCCGATCTTCATCGCCGTGGCCGCAATAGCAACTTTCTTATGAGGTGTCAACGCATGGAGCATCCTTCGCCCTTTCACATCTACTTCTGCTGCAACAACGCATTGTATGCCAGGCATTATGTCGTGCTGATGGCCTCCATTTTGGCGAACCTAGCGAAAGAGGCGCGGCCGAGTTTCCATCTCATCTATTCAGGGTTGTCGCCGAGTGATCTGGACGCTTTCTCGCAGATGAAGCAGTATCGCGAGTGTGATGTTGAATTCATTCCCATTCAAGAAACGGATTTTGCCGGGTGGAATCAGACGGCGGGGATTAAACACCTGACGGTCGGCGCGTATTATCGGATCCGAATTCCAGAATACGTCCCCCAGGACAGCGACCGAGCCGTATATTTTGACGGCGATATCATTGTAGACGGGGACATATCGCCCATGTGGGACATTGATCTGAATGGATATTGCGCCGGTGCGGTTCCCAATGGCCCCGACGATCTGGTGAAGACCAGCGAGGCGGACCGCTATTTCAATTCGGGCGTCATCATCTTCAACCTGGATGCCATTCGGAAGACTGATTTCAAGCGAGACGTTGACGACGCCTATCAGAAGTCCGAGAATGGGTTTTACGATCTCGACCAGGGGCTTCTGAATGCCACCTGGAAGGGACGCGTTCGATTCCTCCCCTTCTGCTGGAACACGCAAACTGCGTTTTTGAAAATCAAAAACAGGATCAAGTACAAACTGTGGCGGCATCTCAAGAAGCCGATCGTGATCCATTACACCAATGCCCATAAACCGTGGTCGCCCAAATGCAAGAATCCCCTGTGGCGGAAGTATTACAAATATCTTTCGCTGACGCCCTATCGCATCAGCGGTCTTGAGTATCTGCGGTTCAATCTGCGTCATGCGGCTCTGCAGGTTTTCAATGCGGAACGAAACGAAAGCGTGCGAGGCACCTGGCGGGTGCAACTATTGTTCTGGATTCAGTTTAATGTGCGGTTACGTAAATAGGTCTTGATGAACATTATTCAAATATGGGGCGGGTTGGGGAACCAGATGTTCCAATATGCCTTTGCGAAGGGGCTCGCGAATAAAACCGGCGAGCCTTTCAGTGTCGATCTCAGCTTCTTCGACACCCAAGACTCCGGGCATCGTTGTTGTGTCCGGACGTATGAACTTGAGCGGATCTTTGGATTGAAGCCGCCCGTGGTTGAAAAAGAGGTGCTGTGCAGGCTCCAGAAAGCATCCCCCTTCAACTGGATCGTAGGCCGGAATCTTAAGATTCATGCCATCAATCCCTGGCGCCGCGATCGGGATGAGAAATTTCACCCTGAAATGTGGGCCCCGATCTGGCCAAAACGCACGGATGTCTATTACAAAGGATATTGGCAGCACGAACACTATTTTGACTTTATTGCGGAGGATGTCCGCCGTGATTTCACCTTCCAACCGCTAACCTCGCCGTATTCACTGGGCCTGTTGCAGCGAATCCGAGAATCGGCATCCATCAGCCTGCATGTTCGGCGAACGGACTTCGTGGGTTCAGAGAACGAAGTCGGACTGGAGTACTACCAGCAGGCGATCCACACGATCATCACCCGGCCCGTGCTGATGAATACGCGCCCGTGCCTGTTTGTTTTCTCAGACGATATTGAATGGGTGAAGAATAATTTCAGACTCGATCTCCCGGTGGTCTACGTGGATCAGACGACGGACCAAGCGGATGACCTGTTTCTGATGAGCCAATGCAAACACCACATTCTCGCCCCCAAGTCATCCTTTTCCTGGTGGGCGTCCTGGTTGAACCGTAACCCTCAAAAGATTATTGTTTGATTCGCAAAGGAATCGTATGCGCAGTGTTCTCATCCAGGACTTCATTGATTATATACGCGGAAAAGGATCTTCCGGTTCAGCGCGTGAGCAATGGGTCAAGCGTCACCACGAGAATAGGACCATCCTCGTCATAGGGGATTCACACTCATATTTTTTTAGCGGTCAGGAGGTCATACGTCCTCAAAAAATTGCGTATCATCACGGCGTAATCAATTCCTCTGATAATCTACTCCCGACATATTCTCCGATCCATATTGGACCTGTATTAGCCTATAACGCAAACACCTACGGGACCAAAACAATGGGGCGAGAGAAAGTGGACTATTTGATTAAGAAACAGATGATTGAGCGTGGCGATCAGGTGATGTTTTGTTACGGAGAGATTGATATTCGTAATCATGTTGTCCGCCAGGCCACTCAACAAGGGATTCCCATGGAATCGGTGGTGGATCGAGTGCTTGCAAACTACGTGTCTTTCCTCGTTTCCATGCAGGATGACGGTCTCCGGGTCGCTTGCTGGGGCCCCACGCCGTCATTCCCGGACGCAGCAATACCGAGTAATGCGTTTCCCGTGCATGGTGACGAAATCGCACGGAATAAGGCGACGTTGTATTTTAATGAGCAATTGGACCATCTGTGCCAGCAGAACAGCATTGGGTTTACTTCAATCGCAGCTAAACTGATTGACGAGCGTGGCCGAATAAGACAATATTACTATGTCGATGGGTGTCATTTGAGTCAGAAAGCCTGGCCGCTGGTGGTCCAAGAACCGTTTGCAAACTGATGGTGTGCTGTGTTGTGTGATTCATGGTTTCGCTCGTTCACGTTATGGGGTAATAGAATGAAAATCGGAAGGCTGCTAAAGAGTTACTCCTTACGTTTCAGGAAGGATCTGTCGACGTTCAAGCGGCAGACGGAAGGGGCGGATCGTCCCATTCCGCTTGGCAAGCTGTATCCGATTCTGAACGATGCAAAGGCCGAGAGCGGGATTGGGGATAAGATCTATTTCTTTCAAGACTTGTATGTCGCTCAGGAGATTTTCAAAGCCCAGCCGGCCCGTCATGTCGATATCGGATCGCGCGTCGACGGGTTGATTGCACATGTGGCATCATTCCGCAAGATCGAGATGTTTGATATTCGTCCGTTAAATTCAACAATCCGAAATGTCGCCTTCACAAAATGCGACTTGATGGGCGAGTTGAGTCCTGACCTGCTCGGCTGCACCGATTCGTTATCGTGTTTGCATGCGATTGAACATTTCGGATTGGGCCGCTATGGAGATCCGGTGGATGCACGTGGGCATCTGGCGGGATTTGAGAATTTATCAAAAATGGTTAAGCCCGGCGGCACCTTCTATTTCTCGGTGCCGATGGGACCGCTGCGAGTCGAGTTTAATGCGCATCGTGTTTTTTCCATGGACTACCTCCTGAACATGGTACACGGCGCATTTGATATCAAACAGTTCTCTTATGTCTCCGACAAGGGAATATTACATGTGAATGTCCCCTTCGCTGGAGAAGAGGCAACGCGCAATTTCAATTGCAACTATGGGTGCGCCATTTTCACGCTGGTCAAGCGTGGCTAAAGGATTTGAATATGAACAAGGAAATGAGACAGTTAATCTGGCAATACATCGTTCTTAAGCATCTCCGAATGCCACGTTTGCTGGGCATGAATCTGATCATTAAGGCGGGTCCATTCAAGGGGATGAAATATATCACCGAAGCCCATTGTTCCCGGTTGATGCCCAAGATTATCGGGTGTTATGAATCGGCGATGACGCCATGGATTCTGGACATCCCGACGCGGCAATACGATGTGATCGTAGACATCGGTTGTGCCGAGGGATACTATGCGGTTGGGTTTGCCTTCCAGAATTATGCCAAAATGATCTATGCTTTTGACATTGATGACGAGGCGCTCGCTCATGCAAAGAAACTGGCAGCCCTCAATCATGTTGATGCGAATATCTCTTTTGGTGGCCTTTGCGACGAGAATAGACTATCTACCCTCTGCGAAAATCGAAAATCGCTTGTCTTTTGTGATATTGAGGGAAGCGAGGATGCCTTGCTGGACCCCGATAAAATTCACATGCTCCGGAACGTAGACCTCATTGTTGAATCCCATGATTTCATTGTTCCGGGAATGATCAATAAGCTCATCAATCGGTTCCAAAGAACACATCAGGTCGAGATTGTTGGCGATGGTCGCGTCAATCTAGATGCTTATCCCGTATTACAATTGTTTAACAAACGCATCCGCCGAAAGTTTGTGAATGAAGGCCGCGCCCCGGGCATGATGTGGGTACGCTTGACAGTGAAATAGGATGAAGAGTGCTTTTACCACAGAATGATCGCCATGAACACGAAACCTAAAGTATTGGTTTACGAGCCAAGCGAGGAGGGCCATTTCCCGTTCTATCTGGAACTGGTTGTCCAGGCCTTAACGTTGGCTCAATACGAGGTTATTGTGGTGACCGATCAGGATAGCCCTGTTGTGTTGCCAGACACGGTCAGGCGTGTCACAACGGTCCGCCGGGCCTGTCCAAGCATGGAGTCTGTTGCGTTGGCGAAACAGTTTGACGTGCAGCACCTTTTTTATTCCTGCCTCGAGCATATCTTCTGGTCGAAGAGTACCCGTAAGATCATGATGCCACCGAAGACTATGAAGGTGCATGGCATCATTATCGGTGTGGGGCAACTTTTCAACCGGGATGTCTTTCGACTGTTCAACGTCAAGTATCGCAGGACGCAGCGACTCGTAAAATGGATCCAAGCGCTTCAACACAGAGATCAGCTCGGAAGCGTATTTGTCATTGATGAGCGGACAACTCAGCATCCTGAACGGGTGCCGTTCCCAACGATTTTCTTGAACGACCCGTTCCGGCCTTTTGTTAAGCACACCAAGCAAGAGGCGCGCAAGCTATTAGGGCTTCCCCTGAATCGAACCATTTATGTGCATTTAGGGTCGGATGAGCGGCGTAAGGGGCTTTTGGATGTCATGCGGCTGATGGATCGGATTGAACACAACCCACCGCTTCTTGTTCGTGGCGGGAAAATGAAGAAACATACTTTCAGGCACAAAGCGTTGCTTAGACGGTTGACCCTACAAGAGAAACTTATTTGTGTCGATGATTGGGTTTCAGAAGAACAATTTGATTGGCTCATTGATGCTGCCGATTATGTTCTGCTTTCGTATCACAGCCACAATGGATCGTCCGGGGTTTTATCGCGTGCGATTGGGCACCGCACGCCAGTTATCGCCAGCGATTACGAGGTCATCGGTGAGCGCGTCAAAAACTACAACTGTGGTTTTGTCTATCCTGATCGCGACATGAAGGCATTGGGAAGATTGTTGGTGGAATGCTCTGTGTCAGACAGACCGCTCGGTTTCTTATTTCCCGTTTCGAATTACGCGCCCGAATGTTTCGTCCACAAAATTGCCGAAGATTTTGCTGCCTGCGTACGCTCCCGGAGTGCAGAAGCTCAGCGTGGCCTTTTACAATCATCATTGGATAACTCGTAAAACAAAGTAGCACCGAGTGAAGGTCTGTGTTATTATAACAACAATCTTACGTGCACCCATGGCGACGTACAGACAGGAAGCGTGAGCCGGTTTTGTATCCTGAATAAGCCGGTTTGATGTTTAGGATATGGAGATACCATCAAGGGGAGTGAATTATGTTCAGAAAGCTTAGAAAAAAATTAGATTCAGTATCAGCGCAATTGGCTGAGATCGTACTTTACGAGAAAGCACGCACATTAATTAAGGACGATGTGTTTTCAATTCAGTTTGAGGATACATCAGTAAAATTTTATCTGCCCAGTGCAACCAAAGACATTGTGCAGAGATCGATTTTTCAGACAGATGAATTTTTCGAGCAGAACCTTCTTATAAAAATGCGGAAATACATCAACGCTGAAAGTGTGGTTATTGATGCTGGGACAAACATTGGCAATCATACGATTTTCTTTGCCAAAATCTGTAATGCCAAAGAAGTTCATAGCTTTGAACCATTGAGAACCGTTTTTAATATATTTGAAAAGAATCTGGCATTGAACGCCATCACGAATGTGCGGGGCCACAATGTAGCCTTGGGCGAATGCGCAGGCTTGGCTTCTATTAATGGATATAGCAGCATCAGCGTGGGTCCTACGCAATTCGAGATGGATGCGGCTGGCGCATTTAAAGTCATTACTTTAGATTCGCTTAATTTACCGCAAGTGAATTTTTGCAAAATTGATGTGGAGGGCATGCAGCTTGAATTTTTGAAGGGCGCCCGAACAACATTAGAAGCCTGTAAGCCTGTGATTTGGATTGAGATGTTGAACAAGGAATGTGCGATGTTCGGATATAATGCGGAACGAGAGGTCTTGTTGCCTCAGAAGATTTTAAAGGATATGGGATATGTGTTGATCGAAAAAATGTCTTCGTATGATTATTTGTATCTGCATCAGACGGATCAAAAGAACATGAATTTGCATCAGGGGAAAACGGCATGAAAAGGCTGATCATAAAAGCATTGGTCTGCCTATGCCCAATAAGAAAATGGCGCAAACAGATCAGGAGCAAATATCTTCCTGTTAATATGGGAAAACCCAATAGTAAACAGGCGCGATTCCCTGCGCAATTCGGCGAGGATTTAATTCTTGATTTTGCAATTTCACTTTTGAAGAAAAGAAATCTTGTAGATGAGATAAACTATTTGGATGTCGGCGCAAATCATCCTATCGCGGGCAATAACACGTTCTTTCTATATGCCCAGGGGTATCGTGGAGTAATTGTTGAACCCAATCCGGTTTTATTCTGCGCATATTCAAGAATACGTCCGCGTGATATTGGCCTGAATATTGGGATACATTATACTTCCGACACGATTGATACGCTGCCGTTTTATAAATTTTTTGAAGATCCAGGCCTGAGTTCGTTTGACAAAACGGCTGCGGATCTCGTTTTAAAACATATGCCCGCGATTAAGTCGTATGACGTAATACAAACGAAGATCAAGAGCATCAATAGCGTAATCGATGAGTATTTTGGAGGGAAAGCTCCAACATTTATGTCGATTGATTGCGAGGGAATCGACTTTGAAATAATCAAATCGTTAGATTTCCAAAAATATCGGCCCGTATTCTTGTGTGCCGAGACGGCTGATCCGTGTGTCGGCGGATTGGGGCGCAAATCCCAGGATGTACTCGAGTTTATGAGATCTATGGGATATGAGGTTTACGCAGACACTTACGTGAATACGATTTTTATCGAGAAACATGTGCTGAGTAAGATGTATGTTTGATCTTCTGGATCCATAAAACTGGCGGGGCATATGTATAAAGAAATTTCAAAGTGCAGGATCTGCGAGAGTGTGGATTTGTTGTTGGTTTTATCCTTAGGGGAGCAGCATCTCACCGGAGTTTTTCCCGCGAGTCCGGCCGTGGCGGTGACAAAAGGACCGCTAGATTTGGTTTCTTGTCAGAAATGCGGCCTGCTCCAGCTCAAACAGTCGTATAATTCGGACGAGATGTACGGTGATAATTATGGATATCGTTCTGGTTTGAATGTGTCGATGGTGGTTCATTTAACAAACAAGATTCACAGTCTGGAACGATTGGTTCCGCTATCACCGAGCGATTTGGTTATTGATATCGGAAGTAATGACGCAACAGCATTGAAAGCTTATTCTGGAGCGCATCGGAAAGTCGGCATTGATCCGACGGGGAAAAAGTTTTCCGAATTTTACACGGCCGGCATCGATCTTATCCCGGACTTCTTTTCTGCGGAGGCATTTCGCAAGAACTTTCCAAACACCCGAGCGAAGATTATTACTTCAATTGCGATGTTCTACGATTTGGAGAGTCCTGTTGGTTTTGTGCGAGACATCGAGTCTGTTCTTGCAGATGACGGGGTCTGGCATTTCGAGCAAAGTTATATGCCTTCGATGTTGCGGACGAACTCCTACGATACGATTTGCCATGAACATTTAGAGTTTTATTCGTTCAAGGTTGTGAAAGATATGCTTGAGCGTTGCGATTTGCGCGTGATCGACGTGCAGATGAACGCAATTAATGGCGGTAGTTTTGCCATTACCGCTTGTAAAAAGTCTGCTCATTTCAAATCAAACAGGCCGATTATTCAGTGGATGCTGCAGCAAGAGTTGGACATGGGGTTGGATACGCCAAGGCCTTATCGTGACTTCGAAGAGCGGGTGTTCCGCCATCGGAGAAATCTGACCGCTCTGGTCGAGGCTATTATTAGCGATGGCAAAACCATCTTGGGTTATGGCGCGTCGACTAAGGGGAATGTGTTATTGCAGTTTTGCGGATTCACATCGAAACAGATACCCTGCATCGCGGATGTAAACGAACAAAAAATTGGATGCTTTACTCCCGGGACACATATTCCCATTATATCGGAAAAAGACGCTCATGCGATGCAACCCGATTACTTTTTAGTATTACCCTGGCATTTTAAGCATAACATCCTGAATCGGGAGAAGGAGTTTCTGGCGAGAGGCGGGAAATTCATATTCCCCATGCCTGAGATCGAGATCGTCTAAGCGATGTAAACGTGGCATCGGCTACGGTTCGTGAAAGAAGACAAAGATGGGTAAGTGCATTGTTTTTGGAATGGCTGGTCAGGATGGGACTTATTTAGGCGAGCTTCTTCGGGCACGGGGGCATCTCGTTTATGGCGTTTCTCGTTCAACAGAGGGAGATGTTGCAAATCGCCACTATGTCGAGACGATTGTTAAGGATATCGCCCCCGATTATGTTTTCCATCTTGCTGCAAACTCAACCACACGGCACGAAGCTCTTTTTGAGAACCATGAGACGATCTCGACGGGAACGATCAACCTGCTTGAGTCTGTTCGGGTGCATGCTCCACGATGTCGCGTGTTTATCACAGGCAGTGGCGTACAGTTTGTCAATCACGGGCTGCCAATCTCGGAAAAGGACGCCTTTTCGCCATCGAGTTTGTATGCCGTGGCCAGAATCCAGTCTGTCTATGCGGCACGTTATTACCGATCTCTTGGATTGAAGGTCTACATTGGTTATTTGTTCCATCATGAAAGCCCCCTGCGGAAGCCCAATCACCTGTGCAAAAAAATATCGGAGTTTGCCAAGCTAGTCAGGCAAGGTCACCAGGGACAGTTAGTGCTTGGGAATATTGCTGTTCGGAAAGAGGTCGCGTTTGCCGGTGACATTGTTGCCGGAATATGGACGTTAGTTAACCAGGACGTCGTGTTTGAGGCGGCTATTGGGACGGGGATTGCCTATTCAATCGAGGAGTGGGTGAATGCCTGTTTTTCCATAATTGGCGAAGACTGGCATAAGCATGTGCGCGTGGAGAGCGATAATTTTGTGTCTGAATATCCGATTCTTGTCTCGAATCCGGAAACGATCTTCTCGCTGGGGTGGTCTCCGCATATTTCATTCGATGAACTTGCAGTGATGATGATTCGCGGCTCGTGTTAACAGGAAGTACAATAATGAAAAAAGCATTGATTACGGGAATTACCGGCCAGGATGGATCCTATCTGGCTGAGTGGCTGCTAGATAAGGGATATGAGGTTCATGGAATCGTTCGTCGTGTGAGTTCGTTTAACAGAAATCGCATTGAACATTTATTTAAAGAACATCATGAGAAGGAGACGGGACTATTCCTGCATTACGGCGATTTGGGGGACTCGAGCAATCTGAATCGTATTATTGAGAAGGTCAACCCATCTGAGATATACAATCTTGGGGCTCAGTCGCATGTGCAAGTCTCCTTCGCGATACCAGAAGATACGGCAGATACCGATGCTATTGGAACGTTACGATTGTTGGATGCTATTCGTGAGACGAAGAGCGCCGCACGATTCTATCAAGCGTCAACATCTGAACTTTTTGGCAAGGTGATGGAGGTTCCGCAATCAGAGACCACGCCCTTTTATCCTCGTTCCCCCTATGCCGTTGCTAAACAGTATGGGTTCTGGATTACGAAGAATTATCGTGAATCGTATGGCCTTCATGCCAGCAACGGGATTTTGTTCAACCACGAATCTCCTCGACGAGGAGAATCGTTTGTGACGCGTAAGATTACGATGGCGGTGGCGCGCATTCATTCCGGCCTCCAAACGATGATGTATATGGGGAATATCGATGCCTTTCGCGATTGGGGTTATGCCCCTGATTATGTGCGCATGATGTGGATGATGTTGCAGCAAGAAGAACCCGATGACTATGTGGCGGCCACAGGAGAAATGCACTCCGTCCGAGAGTTTATTGAAAAAGCGTTTGCGCATGTCGGCCGCAGAATTGAGTGGCGCGGCAAGAACGTCGATGAGCAGGGCATTGATCTTTCAACGGGGCAACTGGTTGTGAAAATTGACCCGCGTTATTTTCGTCCTGCCGAGGTTGAACAATTGCTGGGTAATCCTTCAAAAGCGAAACGTCAGCTTGGATGGGAACCTGATGTTAAGTTCGAACAGCTTGTGCGAATTATGACCGATGGCGATTTGCGTCTGTTGAATGATTCACGATACGTGCGGGGATTCTAGTATCTTTTCTCTCAAACTCTCAAAGAACGATGCGTATCCCTCGCCGTAGCCTACACCTCGTCTATGTCAAGTTGAAGGCGCCTCGTTTTCATCGTTACGTTGTAATCGTTTCGCAAACGCTGGAGGACAGAATATGGCCGATACACTAGGCTCGCTGTGTGATAAGCTTTCAATCGTAAAACTGAAACAATATCATTGCGATGACGAACAGAAGGCCACGAGTCTTTCTCTTCAAGAAGCCCAGCTATCTCAGGAAATTGACACTTTCATGGGGGATGCCGTTTCTGGAAGAATCCCGGTTGCACGGTTAATTTTTAGCGCGAACAAGGTTTACAAACAGACTGGCAATGAACTGCGCCCCGTCCCGGATACCTCCATCGGGGCAGCATTTGCAGAACTGGCAAAGGTTAATTGTGATTTGTGGCATGAACAGGAAAAGGTTTATGAGTTTGAGCGTGTGCCGTCAGAGAGGAAGAATGAAGTTGTCAAGCAACTGGCGCTTTTAAATTTGCGTCGAAATCAATGTATAGACGCGATTGACAAGCTGCTGGCTTTATTCGTTCGCGGAATGTCAGGCACCCAAAGTCTTGGGAGCGTCTAATGTATAGATGGATGATTGCGTGAGAGAAGGAACCCGAAACGTGAAAATAGTGCTAACTCAAACCGGTTCGCTCGGGGATTGCCTCCTAACGACTACCATCGCCAGGCAAATCAAGGAAATTGATTATCCGGGATGCCATCTGACCTGGGTTATAGGTGAGCGGTATAAAGAGGTGTTGGACAACAATCCGCATGTTGACGATGTAATCGTGCTTCCCATGCACCCTTCTATAAGCCTTCGTTATGGCGTCCGCGCGTATGTTGATGAACTGAAACGCGAAGGCAAGTGTTTCGATCAGACGATGGTCTTGGACTTGGATGCAAAAAACGCGCCTCTTGTATGGGGGACCTGCCGTTCAATCTATTTCAGGATTTATCAGGAAATATATGGGCACAGAGTTTCTGTTTCTCCTGAACCGGTTATCTGTCTTAGAGATAACGAAGTCGAGAGAGTCAATACGTTTTGTTTTAATCATAAGATTGATGATTCAAATGCTTATCCTATTCTGATTGAATATTCGCCGGCCAGCGGGCAATCCATGATGGATAAAGACACGGCACTCGCTCTTGCAAAAAAAATAGTTGAAAAATATCCGCACGTAAAATGTATTTTATCCTCAAAGGATCACATCAAGTCGACTTCGGGCCAAATTATTGATGGGAGTGTCTTGAGTTATCGTGAAAATGCAGAACTGTTAAATCATTGTAAGCTATTGATCGGGTCAAATAGTGGAATTACTTGGCTGAACGCATCCACCTGGTCAAAGAAAATTCCGATGATTCAGGATGTTATGGCGGATTTCACGGACAACAACTCGGATATATCATTTTCAGTCGAGATGGATTGCAAGTGTGTTGGGGCACCAACAAAAAATTTGATCGAATTACATTCGCCGACATTGGATGAGCTATATACATGCGTCTGCGCGGTTATCGATTCATCATTTGATGAAGTAAAATCTAAATATGTTGAAATTGAAACTTCTGTTACAGAATATATGTATCGGTTTTATGAGTCGAAGAACAAATTAAACGTAATGGGTTCCGGAAGTAATAAGCCGCTCAGTCAGTCCTCCGTATTCCCCGCTTATGCTAAGCTAAAGGTTTATCTTTTTAACCTGATTCCCCTATTGACCCTGCGGCAAAAAAGAGGTCAAATAAACATTAAATTATTTGGCATCCCATTTCTGAAGATAAAAGGAAAGTAGGATGTTCGCGCATATTTTCGACATTCCCGTGGCTGACGAGGATTCCCTCACCCACCGGTCAGCAGCAGGATGGCGATGGTGCTGAAGAACAGTCCTAGGATCACTTTGATCACCACCAGATTGCGGCGGGTCCAGTCCGTAAGCCTGTTGATCTGCATGCCGCGATGAAAGCAGATGAAGACCACGGCGAGGGGGACGATGAAGATTACGGTAGGCCCGTCCCGAATGGCGCTAAGTTAAGCGATGCTTCCGATCATAATCCTAATCGTAATCCTAATCGTAATCCATTCTCCACCAGGAGATTAAGATCAAGATTAGGATTAGGATTAAGATTACGATTAAGAAGGCAATAGCCCCTTAACTTAGCGCCATTCGGGACAGACCCGAATGGCGCTTGCCTGTCAATCGCAGGTTTGCGCAAATGGCCACCGAGGCCCATTTACGAATCAATCTCCTGGAGCCGCGCGACGACACGCGCTGTCGTTGACGCGGAAAGGTTCAACCGGGCCGCCAACGGCTTGAATCCCGTAATGGCGCCACGTACCTGATCGATGATGGCTTTGGCTTCTTTGGGTTTCAAATCCGCCTGATCGGCGAGGTTCAGCAGGTTTTCCCGGCGGGGATTCTGCCCTTCACCGGCCACGGAGAGTGTGTGCCACCCGTTGGGTCCCTGGTGGAAGGTGAAATCGACGAGCGGAGCGAGTCGCCAGATTCCTTCTGCATCCATCAGGTACGCAAAGTTCTTCAGATGGTCATCGCGGTTGCAGGCCAGGACATTCAGGCAGGCGCGTCGGTACAGTTCGCGCCGTTGCGCATGGTCGTGCGTCAGGGATTCGGTCAGACGAAAGAGAATGTCGTATTCGTCCCCCGGAGTGCGAAAATCGGCGTGCAGCAGGCCGGCGGCGGAGTGCAGATGCAGACGACAACCGGGGCGGGGGCGATCAAAGCGACGGACGGCGAAAAAGCGGCCGGAAGCGGTGTCGATCAGCCGGTGCTCAGGTACTTCCGCGCCAGCCGCCGCAGCCAACTCGGCATACGCAAACTCCAGCGGGCCGGCGTCCGGGCCATCCGACTGAGTGTTGAACTTTACGATCCAGTGGACGTATCCCGGTGGCAG
>Ga0194063_10001717_pt1 | contig 14031 bp, 11 predicted proteins | sample SepL3720m_MetaG_FD_155459 | JGI IMG/M metagenome (GOLD analysis project Ga0194063, IMG submission 155459) | Anoxic zone freshwater microbial communities from boreal shield lake in IISD Experimental Lakes Area, Ontario, Canada - Sep2016-L373-20m | ecosystem: Environmental > Aquatic > Freshwater... | reverse complement strand
GGCCGGAGAACGTGGCATACTCCAGGGCAACCATCGTCTCTCGCCCCGCCGAGATCTCGATGCCGGTGTCGAAGCCGTCGATCAGCAGGTCGTGGTGATAGCCTGTGGCATTGTTCGCGTCGGTCACCAGCCCGGCCCTGCCAAGTCCGTCACCGGAGCGGATGGCCACATTGCGCACGCCGCCCCAGTTGGAGGAGTTCCACTTCAGGCCCACAGCACCGGGATTGCCCTTGCCTGTCGCGATCGTGACATTCTCAATCGCATTCCCGATGTTCACATTGGAGCCGCGCTGCAAAAGGTAGAAAGCGAGGACCGCCTTTCCCGCGCCCTGCCCGAAGCCCTCGGTCGAATCTTTAAGACGAATGACAGTTCGATCCCGGCTTTGGCCGACGATGCGGAGTGCCCAGTTGTTTTCGGCATATACCTCAGCGCTGTTAAACTGGCCCCGGATGTGGCTACCAGCATTGTCGTCACCAGCGGGCAAGGCCGGATTGCCATGCAGCACTGGCCGCTCAGCAGGATCTTTCGCGTACAGCTCCTGTTCGTGCTTCGGCGAATCCACGTGCAAATACTGGATATGACTCCATCCCTGGTGGAGATTCATGGCGAGCGCAGGCCATCCCTGGCTCACCGAGTCGCTGACCAAGTACTCGCCGTCGGGTAGGTACACAATCCAATTGTGGTTGAGTTTCTGAGCGCAGTACGAGAACCCCGGCCCTTGGAGAATCTCATAGTTGTCGCGGACAAACCGCATCGCCGAGACGAGCGCCTGCGTGTCATCGGTCCCCCCGTCGCCTTTGGCGTTGAAGGGCGGCTGAGTCACATCAAGCACACGGCCCCCCTTGCCGCTGTGATAGAATGCGGTCGAAGGGTAGATCTGGTTGACCGCAGGATGCCGGTCGCCCGGAGCCGATTCGGCTGAGGTTGATCGTCCGCAAGGATGTCCTGATGGCTCGTCGCGTGCCCATCGACTAGATGAAAATCCGCTGTTCATGGTGTGTCCTTATTTTTTTCCGCGATACACTCAAAGTTGGTAGCCGTCATATAGATTGCGATTTTTAAAAACGCAATGGTTGCTGATTGGTCATGTGTACTTTGCCATGAATCCTCTTCCGCTTTCGGTGGCCATCATCACCCTCAACGAAGAAAACAACCTCCCGCGCCTCCTCGAAAGCCTGCAGGGTCTCGCGTCGGAAATCGTCATCATTGATTCCGGCTCGACCAACCGCACGACTGAATTTGCCCACGCCTTTCATGCCCGGTTCGGGCGGCTGGAAACATCACCGGCTTGAGACGGAAACCACTACCGGTGGCGGGTAGGTGCGTCAACCGGATAAGCATGGTTCAACTTTTCAGTTGTTATTACTTACCCCGCGCTTCTTTTCTTTCAATCGTATTCATTGCGTCTTTCCCGGCGAATCCACATAGGTGATCACCGGATCCCAGGTGGTGCAGTCATTACGGGATGCCTCCTTCCCGATCCGGGCAACAGCAAAGTAGATGATATCACCAATCGCGACATCCACGACGATATCATGGGCAACCGGACTTCCGTGCGCGATCAGCCGCTTGGACCACAGGTCCGAAACGACGGCACCTCGCCGACACCGCATCTCCACGTTCACCCCCACGCCGCCCGGATTGTCCAGTGACACCCGCCCCTCTATGCGCACTGCGCCGTCATGCGGGGCGACCCATGCCCGCACTGCATCGGTATGGCCGGGAACCACGTGAAAATAGCCGACTTCGGGATTGTCCTTTTCGCTACAGCCGACCCAGTTCGGATGTTCAAAACGCATATTGGTGTACCATGGGCCGCTCATCTTTTTTTCCGCGCCATAGGGCTTAAGTCGCGCGGCCTCCCGTTCCTGGTAATACCAGCACTGCTTCCCCATGACGCTAGAGAAACAATCCGACGCCCGGTAGCTTTCCGCGGCATACTCAAACAGCATGTGCCGAATCGTCGTTCCCTTCGATATGGCGTTCTTTTCTCCACGCGCCACGATCTTGATGGTATGATTCTTATCCGGATTGAGCCCCGTCTTGATGAACCCGAACTGAAAGGGTGTGCCGGGACTTGCGTAGCAATCCACCGTCCTCTCCAGCACATTGTCCACATAGACATCCGCCTTGCCGCAATCCTCGCCTTTAAAAACCCGCCAATAAATGTCGCGTCCCTTGAATGCGAATTCGACGCTGTTGCCAGCCACTGCGGCCACCTTTGCCGTCCGCTCGTAATAGGCGTCGCCGGCCTCGTCCACCCAGTCGCCGACATACGTCATCTCCGGGCTTGCACAGTTGACGCGCCGCGTCCGACGCCCTTCAATCGGATCCGGCGACTCGATTTGTGGCTCGAACGGATACAGCTGCGAAGGATCCGCGCTGACCACGCTGAACGGATGCGGAGGTTCTGCTTTAAGCTTAGGCCCAATGGTGCCGAGCGTTGAACAAAAAGACGGCGACACGAAACCCTTACTGAATGTTGTTTCTCCCGGACCGATATCGAGTCGATAGGCACCGCCGCTTTTTTGCATCCAATAGGTATACATGTATAGGACCCTCCCGCCGTTGAACAAGTCCACTTTATCTTCATTGACGACATGCCAGTTGAGATTGTGATTTGCAGGGTTGTCGAAAGTTTCGGACCACATCCCCCAATCGCCCCCGATTTTCAACCCCGGCGACCAGTCCTGCCTGGACAGATCGTCGCAGAGTGAAATGCTGCCGCCATAATTGAACGAAATATACTTTTTCAGATGCATATTATACATCACGTAGTAGGCGTTCACATACGATGCTTTGCCGCCCAGTCCCGGCTCAGTCCACCCGCCGTTGTAAAACCAGCGCCATTTTCCGGGCGCCATCTTATCGGCAATCGCGCAGCGCGCCACCCGATGGCGGACAAAACAATGCCGTGCAACACCGGGTTTCGGCCACACGTAATGGTTGGTGAAAAGATAGATATAGCCTCCCCGGCTATCCACGCAGAGATTGAAATCGCCGTCGCCGCCGTTCCAAAACAAACCCGAAAAATCCGACCCCGCCATGCGAGGCTTGTCAGGATCGTCGCGGGTCAGGAGCGGGCCCTCGTATTTCCATGACAGCCCCTTGTCTAAACTGGAAGCGAGGTGAATTTGACGGTTGATGGTGGCCGAATCGGCATTGGGGGCTTCGATCGTGGGATAGCCCGGCGTCTCGCAGTGCATGGCCGCATACAGTTTTTTCCCCGCTTCGTCATACCACATTGCGCAGCCAAGCATATACGGGCGATCCACCGGAAACGGGCCGGCATCGCCATCTGGCTGGATGACACAATCCTCGATATTCGTTCCCTTAAACCGGTGTATTCGGGTTCCACAAGGCCTGTCTATAACCCAATATTCGCCTTCGATCTTCACCGCGCATGGGGGGAAATCACCGCAATAGATGCCTCCCAAGTAGTCGGGAACATGTTCCAATTTCATTGGCGTTACAGAGATGGTAAACGGCGCCTGCTGTTCGGCATCGGTCTTGGCCTGTGTCTCGGCCGCCAATAGCGCAACCACGCCGGTAGTGAGTCTGACAAGGTTCCGTGTCTTCATTTTGAGATGTTTGCTGACGCGTAAATAGATCTGATCTCGGGCGTCCGGTTAACTGTCTGATGTGGCTTTGGAACATTCATAAAATGAGCGAGGTGCGCGGAAAAAGTGATGTGAAGGATTTGAATTGGGGAAATTTTTATTTCCGTTAAATTGTTAAAACTCTGCAGTGCGGGCCGACGGGTCATTGGTCGGAGATTTCTGGCTGGCTGGCAATTCTTTTCTTTTTTTGCAACGGTGTTGAAACCCAAGGCTAATATACAAAACGAGGATGCCGCGCCTCGCCGCGAGGACGCCGTTGTTGAGGCTCGATTCTTAGGGGTCGAAAAATGATTAGCATTGCTGGAGCGCAAAAAATATGGCCGTTGGAACGAAAAAGAATTGACATCTGGAGGGCGGAATGGGCGAAAATTCTCATGACCTCTTCTTCTGTAATTCCTGACGCCTTTTCCTCGCCTGTTACCCTTCTCCAATCTTTGACTGAGGGTAACAGTCCCGTATCTAAGCGCTTTTTCGCCCCCCTTGCACAAATCATTCCAAACCTGCAAACGATGCGAATCTGCCTGGAGTTGCCTGACGAAGACTGGCTCTCCCTCGGAGTATTGCGGGTCCTTCATGAGGTGCGAAGCGGACGAGGCTTTCTTCAGGAAGTAGCTGCTCACTTGCCAAACACACCGGACTTCAACCATTTCTTCGCCACCTTGCGCAGCGAGCGCAGACTCACCGTTTGCCAAGAGGCTGTTCGCTTGCTCGGTGCCAGCTTGAAAACTCGACTGCCCGATGATCTGGCCAACATCACAGAACTCGACGGCTTTGATATCTACGCCGCTGACGGCCATTGGCACAATGCTGCCTCCCATGATCGGCGTCCTTCTGCCGAAAGTCCAAAGTCGTCTTGCGGACACTTTTACGCGCTTGATCTGCGGCGAGGTTTGCTTCACCACATCACGGGAGCAGATGAGGTGGAACGAGAGCATGAACACGACATGCGTGCTCTCAAACGTCAGACTATTGAAGCCCTGCGTCGGGGTGCGCCCAAGGGGCGAAAGGTACTTTATGTCTACGATCGGGCAGGCATCGACTTCAAAGCATGGGAGAAATGGAAGCAGACCGCAGGCATCTATTTCCTCTCGCGAGAGAAAGAGAACATGGCATTGAGTGTGATTAAAAACCTGGATTGGGATCGCCTTGATGAACGCAATGCCGGGGTCAAAAGCGACGAGCTGTGCGTAAGCTCGTCGGGCGTACGCGTGCGCAGAGTGACTTTTGAAGACCCCGTGAGTCAGACTGTCCACGTCTTTATTACCAGTGAGATGACTTTGCCTCCTGGAATCATCGCAGAGTTGGCCCGCCGTCGTTCGAATATTGAAAAAGTCTTTGACGAACTGAAGAATAAGCTCGGGGAAACGAAAGCCTGGGCAACCAGTGCGACAGCCAAAGCCATGCAAGCCACATTCATTTGCATCACTCACCAGCTCCTGCTCGTTTTTGAGGACATGCTTGAAAATGATTGCGACATTCGTCCCGAAGTTGAACTGGCTCGACGAGCCAAGCGTATCCAAAGTGAGATTCAGTTTTGCAAGAAATCCAATCGCCCGTTCCCGTCTCTGCGAGCTTGCGCCCTGCGTCTGACTCAGCGCACGGTCAAGCTCCTGCGCTGGTTGAGAGCTTCCCTCACGCGTGAGGCTCCCTGGGGCGATCTTATCGCAATCCTTAGGCATTCCTATGCTTCTTATTAGCATGCTCTTTCAACACCGTTGCTTTTTTGCCTCTGCGGGGCGTGCTGTCGAACTTCGATTTTTTGCTCTAGAGCGCAAGGCCCGGCTGGCCTCGGAGCGTCCAGGATCCGACGTACCTCCGTGGTGGATTCAATCCCGTATCGGGTCGCCAGGTCAGTCACCCGTTCGGGCCGGATATCCTGCGCAATGATCTCACTTACGAGCGGGCATATTTGCAGATGTTCGATGACGGTTCCGCCCATTGCTCCTGCTCCCAATACTCCAATCTTTATCTGGTTTTTCATATTAGCTGACGAATGAATTTGAGAGATTACGCCCCTGCAATAGCGTCGGCGTCTATCCCTTTGTGAGATGTATTAATGCGCGATTTCCAGCCAGTCCCAGCAGTGGCACCGCCGAGCGCAGCCAGGCGTCAGCAATAAGCTGAAACCCGGCATGCGTGGCATGGATTCCATCGTAGGCCCAGTAGGCGGCCGGAGCCAAGGAAAGCGCCTCATCAAAGATTCGCTGCAAGGGGATGTGCGTGGCTCCATACTCCTGTGCAATCTGTGCGATCCCCGCCTGGATCGGCAAGAACCCTGCTTTCCAGCCAGCCGTCACCTCGCCCACTTCCAACAGATACGGCTCCAGCAGAATGAGTTTGATCTGAGGGTTCTGCGTGCGTAACGAATCAAGCAGGCTCCGGTAGCAGTCAAAAAACTGCGAATCTGAAGGGGACGGATTCCCCGCCTGCCGACCGATCATCAGATTCACTCCAGCCAGCAGCGAAAGAACATCGGGCTGGAGGTCAAGAGCATCCGCCTGCCAACGGGCGGCAAGGTCTTGCACCGTATGCCCGCTCATGCCCCGGTTCATAAACTCAAATTCCCTTTCGGGATGACTCGCCCCAAGGCGGGCCCCGACCAGGAAGGCATATCCATTGCCGAGCTTAAACGCCGGATTGATCTCCTCCGGCTTACGAAAGGCATCGGTGATCGAATCCCCTTGAAATAGAATCTTCATTTTTAGAGAACGCGGGAGACGAGGCTGTAATCCTGGTCTTCCGTGCCGAAGAATTCGTGGGATGAGATGGAATTCATGAACAGTTTTCTACTTCCAACTGAAATGAGTGCGAAGCTTGCAGTTCGCCAAGGTCGATTTTCAATTGACGTTTTTCCTGGCACCATTCGTAGTGCGAGGAGGTAAGACCGTCTCCATTGAGGTTAATCGACGAGGGCTGTGTTTCCATTGCCAGCTCGACGGTAATCGTCCTTGTTTCCCCGAGAAGCGTTCCTTCTGGACAATGGCCCTTCAGGGTGAGCAGGCTTCCGTTGCTTGTCACCTCGTAGCGGGTTTTGCAATAGCACCCCCGCTCATAGGCGGGTGTTTTACCATCATCCTCGTAAATGGTCGCTGAACTATCGGGACCCGGATATAGCTTGAAAAGCAGGTTTTGAACATGCCCGGTAAGACTTGGCGTGAAATCGGTCTGCATGGAGAGAATGCACCCCGCCTTCACATAGACCGGGATTTCCTCCAGCGAGGCGCGTATGGTGAATTCCTTCCCGCCATCAATCTGCTTGTTTGTGGCGTAGTCAAACCAAGAGCCCGGCGGCAGATAAACCTGGCGGAAATCCCCTGGAGTGAGCAGCGGCGCCACCAGCATGGAGGGGCCGAAATAAAACTCGTCAAAACGATAGCTCGCCTCATCGGTCGGATGTTCCAGAAAAAGGCCGCGTGTAATGGGAACTCCGGATTCGTAATGTTCTCTTGCCGCCGAATAAAGATACGGGGCCAGTTGCAGTCTGGTCTGGAGCCATTTCTTAGCGATTTTAAGGTTTGCATCCCCGTAATCCCAGGGCTGACGGCTTCCGCAACCCGGCGCGCTATGAAGGCGCAGGACCGGATTGAAAACACCAAACTCCAGCCAGCGCACATAGAGATCGGGATCGGCAAGCGGAGCCAAGGCTCGGCTAAAGCCTCCGATATCATGGGAAATATAGTTGATCCCTGCCATTCCTGCACGGATGTTGAATTCGCACTCGGTAGCCAGAACCTCCCACTCGGAATAGGTGTCGCCGGTGAAATAGACGCCATAGCGGTGTGAACCGAGTCCCCCATAACGGGCCATTAACATCCCTCGTTTCTCCGGCGTTGACACATTCTCAAAGTAGACCTTGTTGGTGACGAGCTGGTCGCAACTGCCGTTAATCTGCCCGAGCGTCCCATCAACCCACCAGAAGTCGAGCCCCTGCGTGACGATTTCATCGTGGCAGATCCGCATGAATGCTTCGGCATCGGCCTTGTTGCAGATGTCCACTTTCACCCGCTGCAGTTCCTGCCCCGAATCTTCCTTGTGAACTTCGACCCGGTCTTGAGCCTTTCGGTCGGCTACGAACTTCGCGAAATGACTGTCGTTGTCGCGAATATGCATGGGATGAACATTCAAGGTCACTTCGATGCCGCCGTTATGACACCATTCGAAAAACGATTTGGGATCGGGATACATTTTCGAATCCCAGTCCCAGTTGCACCAGCCTTCCTGACTCCATTCCATATCGAGCACAAGCGTGCTGATCGGGATCTCCTCGGAAGCGAACCGCGCGAGGAGCGCCTTTGCCTCGGGTTCGTCATAGGCCGGCCAGCGCGAAAGAATGAAGCCAAGCGTGTTTTTGGAAGGAAGCGGGGCCTTTCCTGCGAGGAGCATGAGGTCGGCCAGACCGGCCTTGTAGTCGTCGCCGTAACAGAAGAAATACAAGTCCTGGTAGCCGGGCCGGTTGCGCTCTACCGGAAAGTCATCCTCATCCATCACGGCTGAAAGCGAATCATTCAAGAGGAAATACCCACTTCTCGACAAGACGCCCGGTGCATAGAGTTGCTGATCGAGAGTATGATTGCGCAGCCCGGTAAGGAGTTGTTCCGGCGCATAACGCGTCAACGAATGTATGTCGCCTACAAGATATTTTTTTTGTCCGTCGGCACCATGCATCTGCTGATAATAAAATGGATCCTCCTCATCCCACGCCCAGGAAAGCCACATGTTGGCTTTCGCGTCCGGCGACTCCATATCGGCAATATGGACTCCCTTGATTTGTCCCGTGCGATTAAATCTGTCCAGTGAACGTACGGTCCCTCCCAGGTTGAGATGATCCCGGTCTCCAGGTTTCCAATACTGTAGAAGATCGTGCTGTTCCCAACGAACCTCCAGATTCGAGCGAAAAAATGCCTTGTCATGCTGTCGGCAGATCAGGGTGCATCGGCCCGTCTCAAGGATCAGTTCGTCTACGGTTTTCTCGATCGACTTGAATTCATGAGGTGTTTGCTTTTGATAAGCAACAAGGCTTCTCCGGTCTTCAAAGATTCCGTCCGGCGCAAACTCCATGCGAATCAGCCCGGGGGCAAGACAGGTAAACCGGCGCTTTCCTTGAATAACCGATTTTAGTGGATGCGGCATACTTTGAGGCATTTTTTCAATATGTTCTATGTCGGAGCTCAAGTTTATTTGACTTCTTCTAAATGAATATCATCGAAATAGATGGATCCCCCGCCCACTGCTAAAACGACGACTTTGACATATTTTGTCCCAGGCCAAAACTGCTTGCCACGCGCACGGTCCCCATCTTTGCTGGTTCCCTGGATTTCACCTGAGATTTGAGTCCACTCGTTTGACTGGAACTCTTTAATGTGTGCCGCATACAGGTATCCACCCGAGTGATGAAGACGGATCTTTGTTCCAGCGGAATAATTCATTTCGCAGGCACGCTTTAATGTAGCCTCAAAAACCGCATCCTTACGCTCTACTTTAAGAACTTCTGAAGTCGCGACATTGAAATTAGGGAGATCCTTGTATTCCCCTGAATCATCCACATCGAACGCGATAAACGCATTGCCGTCATCGACGTTCCAATTTGAAATATTTTTAATTTTAATGATTGTGTCATCTGGGGTGCAAGCCTCTGCGAGAACCGCCTCAGTCGCAGGCATTGCATTAATATTTAAGGAATTGATAGCCTTTTTGTTTTCCGTTAAAGGGGAAAGACCGAAAAAAACGGTTGGCTTTTGAGCATCCGCACTTTTAAACCAGCCTGTGTATTTATAAGTCTTCGTTCCATCCACCGGAATGATTGCAGTCCCGATCACCGATGGGACTATTGTTTTGAAACAGGATTTGCCCGTGTGTGGATGTTCAGTTGCTACTTGGATCTGCTCTGGGTCCCAGTTTTTAATCTCGGCCTCCCCACTTCCATTCTTAACCAGGTTCTGCGCTCCGAGCGCGAGCGCGAGCGGCAGCATTGATACTGTGAATAATATTTCTTTTAGCAATTTTTCTCCTTAAGCTTTCCTCAAATATTTGAATCTTCAATAGTTTGATTCTAGCGGTTTTTGTTTTTCCCAACGTTTACATTCGCGGTTCACTTAATTCTTATCGAAAGTTCTGGGATCATCGGATTGCCAATGCCAAACGGGGCATCGGCAAGTTCAATTTTCAACACCCTAGGCAATTCATCTGTTTGCTTAAACGGCAGTCCGACTAGGGTCATCTTGTCATCACTTTGTTTAAAAGCGATATCAGACCCGTCCGACAGCATTGTCACCTTCAATACTTTATTTCCAATTCCAGCAATCATCCGTTCCGGGCCGCGATAGTCTACGCTGGTTTGCAAATAGATATAGACCACGTTCCCTCGACCCGTCGACACTTCCTGATCCTTGTACTCAAACGGATAGGGGTTAATGGCGTAAATAGATTCCCCGTTCAGATCCAACCAGTTACCGATGGTCTCGAGAATCTCAACCTCCTCCGCCTGCACGCTCCCGTCAGGCATAGGCCCGATATTCAATAACAGGGTGCCCGCATTGTGTCGAATGGAGGCCAACAGATCAATGACCTCTTCGGCCGTCTTCCACTTTTTGTCATACGCATTATAGCCCCATGAATCATTAAGTGTATAGCAACTCTCCCAAATCTTCCCAGGATGAGCCCCCGAATGTCCTTCAGATGAATAGACGTCTTCATCCAAATTACACCGGCTACTAATCAGGAGACCGGGCTGAAGTTGCCGCAATTCGTCATGAAGTATCTCCGCATTCCAGTGCTCAGCGGGCGGGCAACCATCATAAAATAGATAGTCAACATTCCCATAACTAGTCATCAGCTCTTTGATCTGCCTGTGCGTTTTGCTCACAAACTCGGACCATTTCGGATCGTAGGGCCCCGCTTTGAAATCTGAATCACTCCAATCCATGACTGAATAATAAAAACCTACGCCAAGACCGAATTCGCCGCAGGCATCACAATATTCCTGAAGCAGTTTGCTGCCGATGAAAAATCCATCATGGTGCCGGGTCGTGAGCACCATATATTTCATTCCTGCGCGTTTAGCCAACGCGGCCCATTCCCGGGCGCAACCTTGTTTAGGTTTAAAATCAGGAGAAACGGCGAAGTATTCCTCGTTCTTCATCCGCTCCTTAGACATGACCCACTCGCCTCTCGCATGTAATGAGTAAAGGCCATAATGAACAAACATCCCGTAACCCCAATCCCTGAAAATCTGTTTTTTTTCTTGTAAAATCATATTTATTTTATTGGTAAAAAACCCCGTCACTACAAACAAACTCTTCTTTGCATCGAGCTCCCCGGATGGGGGGGTAGCTCATTAGAAAAAAGGGTAACAGAAGTCCAAGGAATTTGGCGATGCATGGAATGTCCTATTTTGTGCACAATTTACACATCCCGCAGCTAATACACTGAACAGACCTTGCCTACTGGTTTCAGACAAAAACAAGGGATGCCAATTTGATAAAGGCTGAGGATCTTCCGCCTCCGCCAAGGTTCCTCACGGCGCGGCCAGGTGCCTGATATCTTCTTCCGAGAGCTCCTCGCGGACAAAAACGACTTCCGACAAAGCCCCCCGGAAGGCCTCATTCCCGTTGCCATTGGGGTTGCAGCCGATGCCAACTTTCTTCGGACCAGGCAGGTAGAACGCCGGCACAGCGCCCCGTCCGACTTGCTTGCCGTTGATATAGACTCTTAGCTCTTCGTCCTTTTTGACCACCGCCACGTGAACCCAATTGTCGTTCTCCACGCGACCGCCAGAAAGGCGGCAGGAGCCGTTGCGGTACGGCGGCTGCTCGATACTCACGACCAGCTCTTTGTCCTGTAGTGAGATGCGCAGCGGGTCGTTCCCATTTTCGCACCAAGCCGAGACGATGTGGTGCCACCGCCGACCAACCGTTAGGCCTTGCGGGCAGAACCAGGCTGCGAATGTGTAGCTCCGCAAAGGGAACTGAGGGGCGTCGTAGACGAGCATCAAGGAGGATCCGTTGAAGGCCAGCGCGCCCTGAGCCGCCCCGTCGCGCCCTACAGTCGGGGGCACGTCCTTTCTGCTCAGCAGCAGTCCTTCCTGGGGTGCCGGAGCTTCTGCCAGCGGAGCCTTCAGGATAACTCCGCGCAGGCTGCTCGGGACGTTCGTGTTCATGGTGAACGAATATGGGCCATTCGCCGCAACTGACTGTTTCTCACCCGGCCTCGAAACGACCTGCCAGAAATAGGTGATGCCGGAAACAGGCGGTGGCGACCAGATGAACTCTGGGGCCATGTGTCCGGTCTTCTGCACCAGCGTCGTTTTGAAGTCCGGATCATTCGAGATGCGCAAATCGCAAACCGATCCGGGCTCTGCCACGTTCCAACAAAGCAGCACCTCTTCCATTGGGAAAGCAATCGGGGGGGGGAACTGCGTTTTATCAGTGGTTGTGAACCGACCACGCCCGAGCAAGTCGACTTCCCTTCTGCCTGCCAAATCGCCACTCTCAGGCATGTAGTCATGCAAGATTTTTCTTCAAAAAACGATAGTTTTTTTCTGCTTCGCTTGCCGCAGGCAAGCCTTGCAGGGTTTGGGGGCGCATAGCCCCCATCAAACTGGTTCGTTGTCTTGCTCACGTCGGGATTGCCGGAGTGAGGAGCATTCGGCGGTGGAGTTCCAAAACGCAATCCTTGATATTTCCAGGCAGGCCGATCTCCGCACGGAGCCCCTCTCCCAGAACAACGATGACTTTCTGAAATTTGATGGACAGGCTCTTGTCCGCCTCCAGGGCGGTTGGCGGGTTTCCGGTGAGCAGATGCCAGACCTGGACGACCAGCTTGCGAGCCACCGCTGCAACCGCAGTGTTGCGATTTCCTTTCCTCGAAAAGAGTTTCCAACCCCATTTGCCCAGAGGCGTCTTTGCACCCATTCGCATGACAGCCTGGGCACCCTGAATGAGAAGATGGCGCATGTCACCGCGGCCGCGTTTGCCCACGCCAAGCTTGATGTGTTTTCCGTTCCCGCTGATCCGCTGGCCGGGATTGAGTCCAATGTAGGCTACGAGCTTTTCGGGTCGATCAAAGCGCTTCACGTCTCCGATGACGGCAAGCAGTGCAAAGGCATTGATCTTTCCGATCCCCAGCAGCTTCATGCAGCGCAGCATCAGAGGTTCTGCACAAATCTGCTGGCTGATGAGTTGCAGCAAGCGCGTGCGCGCTTGGGCTTGATTGTCAAGATCTACGAAGTATCGGGTGAGCAGTTCTTTTTGCAGCACGCTCCAGTTGCGTTGAGCAAAGATCCATTCCCGTGTGCGTTCGAGCTGAAGTCCGCAAGCACCCAAGCGGATGGCAAACTGATTGAGGTAACCATTGAGCGAGTTGCTGGCAGCTGTATGGTTGGCGACCGCATTCTGGTGGGCGTGGAGAAGTTCTCGACGTTCGCAGGTCACGGCATCAGGAACCCACACGCACGGGCATTTTCCCGCCAGGTACACGAGAGCGATGCGGGCGGCTGCCATCTTGTCGTTGTCTGCATAGGTCTTGGCGTGTTTGCCCACACATGGCAGCTTTCCAACACCACGGCCCGCAGGCCCAGAGCCTGCAGACGGCGGCAGACCTCAAAGCTGTTGGATCCGGCTTCCAAAAGGAAGATGTCCTCTCGGGTAAATTCCTTGCCTGCCCAGTGAAGCAACGCAGGAAGGCTCAGGTTTTCGCGACTGGTCAGCTTACGCGCGTCGTGCGGGGTGGTTCCCCGGAAAACCGCCGCCGTGTGGATGTCGGGGTGGCAGTCCAGGCCGATATAACCCTTCCATTTGTTGGCGGCGCAGGCGCGGCGTAAATCTCCGCTGCCACCGGCCTGCCTTCTTGGGAAGGTGTTGGGGTGTTCAATTTATACGTTTTTTTCATGGTTGTTTTCTATTGGTCCCATTAAAGGGTAGAGGCAACCGGCGCGGGCAGCCGTTGGTTGGTCCTATGGACGGAAGGTTGCAGTCAGGCATTCGGGGTCTTGCGCCCCACGATGGTGCTTTCCGCCAAGGTTCAATCACAGAGTGGAGCAGTAAGCTCAGTGAACTCATCGAACCTTTGGACCTTCGGCCACCCGTGCTTGTTGCAAGCACTCACGGGTTCCGCGAGAGACATTGGACCAAACCTTTCGGTTTGCCCAGCGCCGGTTGCTGCATGGCTTCATACCGTCACGGAAGCCAAAACGTGGCGATGCGCCTGCAATGGGCGCGGACCGTGGTGGAATGCCGGAGCTTCGCACATGAATGCCGCCTACCCTGCCGCCGCCTTCGGACGGATGGGACTTATCTCTCTGCTGGAAACCGTCAAAAACCATGACTGAAAACCATCGCTTCATTCCAACCGCCGAGATACGGAACCGTACGTCCGGTGCTGTGGGGGGATGGCGGGGGAACCCCCGCCTCCCACC
>Ga0194063_10001716_pt1 | contig 14035 bp, 19 predicted proteins | sample SepL3720m_MetaG_FD_155459 | JGI IMG/M metagenome (GOLD analysis project Ga0194063, IMG submission 155459) | Anoxic zone freshwater microbial communities from boreal shield lake in IISD Experimental Lakes Area, Ontario, Canada - Sep2016-L373-20m | ecosystem: Environmental > Aquatic > Freshwater... | reverse complement strand
CCGCAAGAATGATCAAGTTAGAGTCTTGCATGCCAGCCAAACAATTATCCAAATCAGTAAATCCAGATGGCACACCACGTAAGGATCCCGATTTTTTCGAGAGTTCATCTAGCCGGTCAAAACTCTCTGACAAAACACTTCGGATCGGGATAAACCCTTGCTTCGTGCTCGACTGAGATAGGGAGAAGACTTTTTGTTCGGCACTATCGAGGATGCCGGCGATATCACTACTTTCATCAAACGACATCTCGATCATAGACGAAGAATCAGCGATCAGTCGTCTCCTCGTGTAATAACCCTGGATGATCTCGCCGTAGTGACGGATATTGGCCGAGCTCGGCACTCCCTCAACCAGTGTAGAGATGTAGCTGACTCCCCCGACCGCGTCGAGTAGTTTCATCGATTTCAATTTTTGTGGGAGCGTGACTAGATCGATCGGTTCGCGCGACTCAAACAGCTTGAGCATGGCCTCGTAGATATCAGCATGTTTGTTTTGGTAAAAATGTTCGGCCGCCAAAAACTCCGAAACCTGCACAATCGCATCTTTATCGATGAGTATCGACCCTAGCACACTTTTCTCGGCTTCGTCACTATGAGGAGGAACTTTCTGTACTGCCATGGATATATCTTATCACTCGAACACAATCACTTCGGTTAGATCTTCGGGCAAGCTGACCTTACTCAGATTCAAACTCTTCACTACCCTACTACCATGTTCATACGAAGCGATGAATTTGTCTCGCAGTTCGCCAAATGGCAAGACATAATATGGTTCGAGCTTGGAGATCATCTCGACTACCTCTTTGACCGGCATCATATCAACTGGAGCGATGACTACATCAATATTTTCTAGCTCCGTAATATTTTTTTCAGCTAGCGGTTTAGCTAGATTTCCTAGATACAAAACTCTGATATCTTCAAACTGGATCACGTAAACATTGGATTCTTCTGCCTTGTATCCAAACACCGAGATCCCCTCTACTTCATACTCACCAGGTGCAGTAATCACAAAATCTTTATCGCCATTTTTGTGCGATATGGTCAGCATTTTTGGTTCGGCCACTACCGTACCGGTCTTGGCTTTGATCTTGAAACTAGCATCTTTGAGATAACTTATATCCATAGGTCACTATACTACCATATTCATGAGTCGCTTTGAAGCCTTTACGATAATCAAGGTATGCGTTAGACTACATTCAAGATGAAAGTTAAAAAAGAAGCCACTGTAGCTGTTGTTATAGGTTTAATTTTAGCCCTTATTGTCACAGGTGGAGTCTTGCGTGCTCGTACCGCTTTGAAGTCAGTCAAATTCGGGACTAAAGATTCATTTTTACAAACCAAAAAGACTACTCCAGAGTCCAAAAACAACGAATTATTTTTGGAGCTAACAACTCCTGACAATTCTGTGACCACCGAAGCAGTCCTTACTTTATCCGGCAAAACTCTGCCCAGTACCTATATCGCCATTCTCGGCGAAAAAGGAGAATACCTCATAGTCCCGAGCGACGTGGGTAGCTTCAGCCAAGAGATCGCTCTCGTCAAAGGCGCCAACACCATTAAAGTAAATATATATCAGGGAGACGGCAAGAAAATCGAGAAAACTATAAACGCTGTGTACACTACCGCTGAGTTGTGATAGAGTAAAACCTTCAAAAAACCTATGCAAAAAACCCACCTTTTTATCTCTCTTATCGCACTTACTCTCGTCATCACTCCAGTTCACGCCGCCTCCGCACTGCCCTCACCCAGTCTTTCGCCAAGTCCGATTTCGACCTCAGCTAGTGATAAAGAAATCACTGACAATCTCAAGAAAAAAATTGCCGAAAATCTCGACAAGTCCAAAGAAATTCTGACAACCTCTACTGCTCGTGGTTACATCGGCATCGTCAAAGATGTGATTAAAGATACGGTGATTATCGAAGACAAAGATGGCAAAAAAGATATCAAAATTACGGAAGATACGACTATCCTCCGCTCACCAGGTAGCACCACTATCAAATCCGAGAATATCCGTATCGACGACTACATCATCGCTATTGGCTATCCTATCGACGACGAAACTATGACCGGCAAGCGTCTGATCGTCAGCGCTGATCCGATCAAGGCTCCAGACAAATCCTCGGCCATCGGCACGATTAGCAAAATCGGCAAAACCTCCCTCACTCTCAAGCTCGCCGACAAAGATCAGGCTATAGGTATTACAGCCAAAACCATCTACAAATCTAGCGTCGGCACGATCGAGCTCACTGATCTGAGTGTCGGTGACACTGTCATCTATACAGCTACTGTCGAAGATCCAGAGGTAACCGCCACCATCATCATGCGTACCGGCACCGCCTCGATCGGCCAGTAAACCAAATCTCCGTCGAATTTGACAATGTACAGATATAATGTACAATTTAAACGTACAGACAAATATAAAGGAAACAACTATGAATGTTATTGCCGCCACTACCCTTCGCAACAATCTCTCAGATACACTAGATTCCTTGATGGATCAAGAATATCTTCTAGTTGCTCGAGGTAAAAAAATCTCCCACGCCCTTGTCAACCTAGATTTCCTCGAAGATTTGCTTGCCCTCAAAAACAAAGAATATCTGAGGAGTATTCAGCAAGCTCGTAAAGAGTACGAATTAGGTGACACTCTTTCTCACACTCAAGTCTTTGGTGATCTATAATCAAACCAATGCAGTATATATTGCTATATACCAAATCTGCTGTCAAAGATATCAAAAAACTCGATACCATTGCGAAAAAACGTCTAAAAAAGAAACTAGAGTTGCTTGCGACTGACCCACTGCATTATAGTAAAAAACTCATTCACTCAGATCTCGGTACTTACAGGTATCGAATTGGAGACTATCGCATAATTTTTGACTTGGACGGTAAAAACATTGTAATTCTCCGCGTTGGTCATCGCCGCGAAATCTACAAATGAAAATTTGACAATTCCTGCTTTGCTGTTATATTACTCAAACTATGATAAAAATCATGTCTTTATCAGCTCTCAACCATACCTCCCATACATCTGTGGCGGGGACGCTTTTTGCGTAAAAAATTAGACCATTAGTCTTTTTCCCATACCCCGCCACCAGGCGGGTTTTTTGTACAAATAATAAAGGATATATGACCAAAACATTAGATCTAACCAAACAACTCGTCTCTATCCCCTCCTGGGTAGGGACGGGTTGTGACGAAATAGCGATCGGTGAGTTCATTTACGACTGGCTGATCGCAAATACCGATTTGACGGTCATCAAACAGCCAGTCTTAAACGGACGTTTCAACATTATCGCCAAAAGTGCGGAGACCGAGCCTACGAGGATGATCCTCGCAGGTCACATCGATACGGTCCAAGCCGGACCAGATTGGGATAGTGACCCCTTTGACCCCATCATCAAAAACGATCGCCTCTATGGTCGTGGCACTAGCGATATGAAAGGTTCGCTTGCTGGCATGCTCACGGCAGTATCTGAAGTCAAAAACACTAAAGGATTGATGGTCTTGTGCTATATCGACGAAGAATATGACTTTGCCGGCATGAAAGCTTTTATCAAAGAGTATGGGCCAACTTTGCAACCTGAAGTTGTGGTTTCGCTCGATGGTTACACCGGCCAGATCGGTACTGGCTGTCGTGGGCTCATCGAAGTTAGCTTTAAGCTCCTCGGGCAAACAGGTCACGCCGGTCGTCCCGACGAAGGCGTCAACGCCATCTTTGCCGGGATCAACTGCATCAGTAAACTAAAGCGTCAGCTTGCGACCAAATATAGCGATCCAGTGCTTGGGATCTCGACTCTCAATCTTGCCTATACTCGTGGCGGTCTCAACCTCGGCAGTGGCGAAGTTGGCCGCGAAGGCAACAATATCGCTGACATCGCCGAATTTGTCGTCGATATACGCCCAGCTACACCCACTTTGACTGCTAAAGAAATTAATAAAATTCTTACGGAGTATGTACGCTCCAGTAAACTACAGTTGGTCGACTTCGCTATTCGTCACGACTTAGGAGCTTGGGTCACTCCCCCCTCCTCGCTTGCTGACATCAAATCTACTATGAGTTCAAATCTAGAATTTGAAACATTTGGTGGCTACGTCGACACACAGATGATCTGGGAAAACTGTGGACGTCCAACTTGCCTAGCTATTGGCGCCGCTACCCGATCTGTAGCTCACGCCAAAAATGAATATGTTTCGACCGAAGATCTGGAATTTACCTATCAAAATGTCGTAAATATTCTCAACAAATATGCCAAATAATCTTCGCTCGCTTTAGCGATTGCGGGCAGGTATAATCAAAAACATATGCAAAAACAAAATCTACAAACACTCAAAGGATTCCGCGACTTTTTACCCGCCGAAAAAAGAGTCCGCGACTCTGTTATGGCCAAAATTAAATCGACTTTTGAGCTTTATGGTTTTGAACCACTAGAAACCCCCACTCTCGAATACGCTGAATTATTACTCGGCAAATACGGTGACGAAGCTGACAAATTAGTCTATTCGTTTGCCGATCGCGGCGACAGAAAAGTTGCCCTACGTTATGATCAAACAGTCCCAACCGCGCGTGTACTATCAGAATACCAAAACGAATTAGGTAAAGGTTTCCGCCGCTATCAGATCCAACCCGTCTTTCGCGCCGACAAACCTCAAAAGGGTCGATATCGTGAGTTTGTGCAGTGTGATGCGGATGTCTTTGGCGTCACCTCTCCACTCGCCGATGCCGAAATTCTTGCAACCTATTACAACATCTACAAAAATCTAGGATTAAAGGACTTAGTTATCGAACTCAACGACCGCGAAACGCTCATCAACACTCTCACTCCCTATGCCACTGAACAAGTAAGTGTTTCCTCTATTATCCAGAGCATCGACAAACTAGACAAACAAACTACCGCCGAAGTCGAGAAAGAACTAATATCCAAAGGCCTCACTCAAGATCAGGCAAGTTCTAGTCTCAAGTCCATCTTGACCGCTACCCCTTCTGCCAATTTGCAAGCAATCATCATTGCCACCGAAGCACTCGGTGTAAGCAAAGCCAATCTCAAATTCAATCCTTCCTTGGCTCGTGGCCTCGACTACTACACAGGGATGATCTTCGAAGGCAAGATCCCTGGAGAATCTGGTAGTGTCGGTGGTGGTGGACGCTATGACAAGCTCATCGAAAATCTAGGCGGGCCCCAAGTTCCTGCCGTAGGTTTTGGTCTTGGCTTTGATCGCACTGTCGAAGTACTCACTTCACGTGCTCTAGTAACCTCGACTGTAAACACCAAAGCACTCGTCACTATCTTCTCAACCGATCTTCAAGGATCATCCTTGCAGGTAGCCGCCAAACTGCGTGAGAATGGGATCAACACCGAGCTCTATCCCGATCAAAGCGACAAACTAGACAAACAGTTTAAATATGCCGACAAAAAAGGCATCCCTTTTGCTCTCGTCATCGGTCAGGATGAGATCGACAAGAATCTCGTCACTCTCAAAAATATGCAGACCAGAGAGCAAGTAACTCTCACACTTGACGAAGTCATGACCAAACTGCGATAGTAGATGTGTGACCACCAAACGCAAACTCGCCTATCTTGCTCTCACTGCCAATGCAATTATCTGGGGTGCCGCTTTTCCCATCGTCAAACCAGTGTTTGATGTTTTGACCCCGATGCAATATCTTTATTTCCGCTTCTTAGTCGCTGGAATATTTTCTCTACCTATCTTTCTCTATTTTTATATCAAATTACATCCAAAGATATCTTATGTCATCAAAATACTACTTTTTGAAACATTGGGCACCGTCCTCCCCCTGCTCATCCTCTATGAAGGTCTCGATCGTACTTCCGCCCTCGAAGCCTCTTTGATTGGAGCCACGGGACCGATTTTTGTTGTCCTCGGAGGCATTTGGTTTTTACATGAACGAGAAAGCAAACGGGAATGGCAAGGTCTCGCCCTTTCGCTCCTTGGCTCTCTCATCCTCGTCATCGCCCCAATTTTTGTCCAAGGTCTAGATACTCCCTCAGGGACTGTAGGCAATCTCTACATTCTCGGGTACAACCTCCTTTATGCCATCTATGCCGTCATCGCCAAAAAACTTTACAAAACCAAACCCATTCTTTATCTCGGTTCACTTGTTTATCTCGCTACGACTATTGTCTATGGTTTGATCTTGAGTTCCGCTCATGCTCTTCCGGATCTAGCCCTTTTGGCCACTAGCCAAGTCCTAATACCAGTACTATATATGGCTATCCCTGGAGGCGTGCTCGCTTTTGCTCTATATCTCTACGCCCAAAGCAAAATCGAAGTTTCCGAAGCCAATCTCTTCACCTATTTAAATGGTGTCGTAGCTATCCCGGCCGCCTATTTCCTCCTGGGAGAAAAACCTTCCCCTATTACGCTCCTGGCTATCGCCATCATCGCTTACGGAGTCTACCGGGCAGAGGCGAAACACTAATTATTGGCTCATAAATATTTGCATTCTGAGGAAAACTCAGAGTATTGAGAGGGAGGAGATAATTCGCTCTGTCCTTACTAACTGTTTGTGACCCATTATTTGGATCTTTTAATAATCTGAGACTGACTCTGCCAATCGATTCCTTAGGACTCCTAGTAGTTTGGGTTATCGTAATAAGAGCTCCGACTGTCCACCCTACTTCTGAACTTAGTAGTTCTTCCAATCCCGACAATTCTCTTTCCGAAAAACATTCTCGTTGATAAGGGCTTAACAATAAATCGGATAAAATCCCGTTAAAACTATATGTATTCCCAAACAATTCCGTAACTTTTTGTTTGCCACTAGCTTTCACTAATTCTAAGGTGTTCATCTCAACTAGTATACACATCCTGTCAATCTGTGATAAAATTCACCTCTATGAAAGCCAATATCCATCCCAAATACAATCAGATCACCGTCACCTGCTCCTGTGGTGCCGCTTTCCAGACAGGCTCGACCAACAGCGATATGGCCGTCGACATCTGTGCCAAATGCCACCCCTTCTTCACTGGTGAACAACGCTTCGTCGACCAACTCGGCCGTGTCGAGAAATTCCAAGCCAAACAAAAGGCCGCCTCTGGTAAAAAAGCCAAAAAGGACCGCAAAGGTTCTCAATCTGGTCCCCAAACTCTCACCGATATCCGCGCCGCTTCTTCCAAATAGCTCTTTCGCCCTTCCCAAGCTTTACGCGTAGGAGGGTATAATCAATTTATGCCTACCGATTTACGTGCTCTCATCACTAAATATGACTCGCTCGTTGAAGAGTCCGGCGATCCAAACAATCAGGGTCGATTGGCCGAGATCGGCGAAGCCATATCTGAACTCGAGCCCAAAGTCGCGCTGGCCAAGCAAATCGTCAGCCTCGAAGATCAGTTGAGTGACAATCGCGAACTTTCTCAGGGCAATGATGAACTAGCCAATCTGGCACGGGCCGAGATTTACGACTTAGAATCAGCTATCGCTACCCTTCATGCTCAACTAGCTAGTCTCGAGACCTCACCCGATTCCGAGCAAGATCGCCGCCCCGCTATCGTCGAGTTCCGCGCTGGTGCCGGAGGCGATGAAGCCAAAATCTGGTCAGCCGATCTCGAGCGTATGTACAAACGTTTCGCCGAGATCCAAGGTCTGAAATATGAACTGATCGAAGAAGGTACCTACCTCTTCTCCGGCCACCCTAGCGACCCGACTTTGCCCCAAGGCGCCTACGGCCTGCTCAAATGGGAATCGGGCGTCCACCGGGTTCAGAGAGTCCCGGCGACCGAGTCCCAAGGTCGTATCCACACGAGTACTGCCAGTGTAGCCGTACTGCCAAAGGTCGATCCGCAAAAGATTACCGTCAGAGACGAAGATTTGGAGTGGCAATTCTTCCGTGCCGGCGGCCATGGTGGCCAAAATGTGAATAAAGTCTCGACTGCTGTCCGACTGATCCACAAACCCACGGGTATCACGACCGTCTCTTCCCAGGAACGCTATCAGCAACGCAACCGGGAGATCTGTCTCGACTTCCTCCGCTCCAAGCTCTGGGAGATCCAGGAAGAAGAAAGAATCGCCAAACTCGAGGCTACTCGCAGATCAGCCGTCGGTCGCGGGAGTCGCGCCGAGAAGATCAGGACCTACAACTATCCGCAGAATCGCGTCACGGACCACCGTGTCGGACTCTCCTGGCACAATCTCGAAATCATTCTCGAAGGCAACTTGACCGATCTCCTCTTCTCACTAAACCAAGAAATCAACAAAGAACCAGTTACCACCTAAAAGGTCCTACCTAAATGTTTGCTAGCGAATTTTAAGTTGCAAAAACTACGCAGGCCGGGCAGGCCGAGTACTAGGTCGCTCCGCTACCAAGCGGAGATAGACCGCTTTTGCGTTTAAAATTTGCCAGCAAACAAAGAAAGATTTATCGTGGAACATGCCGAAACTGATCGCATGAAATTAATCTACCTACTCTCCCTTGAGCTCGACACTCACCTTCTTCGTCTCTTTCTCGCGGTAATACTCTACCTCCACCTTGTCCCCAATTTTCTTTTTACTCAGTAGCTCGACCAGCCCAACCTCACTATCTACCATGTCTTTGCCATCAAACTTCGTGATGATATCACCCTTCATGAGTCCGGCTTTATCAGCCGAGGAGTCTTTGACTACCTCGACGATATAGGCCCCTGATGGGACCTTGTTTAGTATCCCCTGCTCCTTATCGATCATTTGATATCGCACCCCGAAGAACGGTCGATCGAACTGTCCGGTCTCGTTAAAGTTTTGCAAACTTGCTTTGACTACGTTGATTGGTAGTGCAAAGCCAATACTATTAGCTGACTGGGAGACCGCCACATTTACTCCGATCACTTGGCCCGATGAATTGAGCAGTGGCCCACCCGAATTGCCCGGATTAATCGCCGCGTCAGTTTGGATTACATTGTCGAGTTTTTCTGAACCGGTAAAGCCATCGCCCGCAATGATCCCACGTCCAAGACCAGATATCACACCGGTTGTGACAGTATGACGGAACTCACCAAGCGCCGTCCCGATCGCTACTACGAAGTTGCCTACTTTGAGGTTGTCGCTATCCCCCATCTCTGTTGCATCAAACTCCTCACCCGAGATCTTTAGGATCGCCAAATCATTGACTGGATCACGCCAAATTTTCTCGACCTGATGTTCACTATCGTCTTTCAGGATCACTTTGTAATCAGCCTGCGTACCAGAGGAAACCACGTGTTTATTCGTCACTACTAGTCCCGATTTATCCACAATGAATCCACTGCCGATATCGACCTGCTCGCTCGTAGTCTCTCCGGTCGCTCTTTGGCCACCAAACATTCCAAACGGATCGAGGAAATACTGTTGCATCACCGGAGTTTTCTTGTTGTATGAGATCGTCACCACAGCTGGAGAGACGTGCTCCGCGACATCGGTCACAACACTTTCTTCATTCACTACTTTTTGATTAAAAACTTCACTTGTTTTGACATTCCCACTCAGGTTCTTGAGTAAAGGCAGTCCCCAGATCTTTTGGGAAACAGCCCCACTCAAGAACACAATCATTAAGAATATTCCTACCAGGATTCCATTTACAAACTGACTCGTCATTTTGGCTTTCATAATTCCAAATATTACAAAATCATTTAAGAAATTTCAATACTAATATCTCATGCTGAACAAATGCTGAAATTATTCACTATCCCAATATCCTCGCAAAATATCAACCTGCGCTATCTGCATCATGACTATAGTTGCCAAAAACATCTCCCTATCCATCGGACCACCCTCTTTCATTCGTTTAATAAATCGAGCAACACTTGGGTCAGAAGCCTCCTTGTATCCCATCACAATTTCGAGCAAAGAAGAACATTGATTTAAAAATTGGCCTTGCTGATTCTGATTCAAATCTAGAGTATTTGAATATTCCAAAATACTTATATCAATATCTTTTTGTATTTCCACTTTATCCATTAAAAATATCTTCTCATGCTCGTCAAATAATATTAATATCGAGAGTTTGAGGAATGTTCCAAACGAAAAGATTGCGCAGGCGGGCTAGCCGAGCAACAGGCCAATTTTGCACCAGCAAAATATGTTGCCGTTTTTCGACTTGGAATATTCGCAAACTCTCACACTAAATAAATTACTGAAGCACCGTCTCGATCGCCTTATCTAATTGCTCATCAACATCTTTCGTCTCTAGATCATCTTCCACCTTCACATCCGGAGTGACCCCTTCCTTCCCGATCCATCTCCCACTAGGTAGTACCCATTTCGCGATCGTCACATGGAGCGATGATCCGTCAGCAAGGTCTTGCACTTCTTGTACCGTCCCCTTGCCAAACGATTGCTCGCCGATGATCTCTGCTCGCTTGTTGTCTTGTAGTGCCCCAGCGGTGATCTCCGAAGCCGAGGCCGATCCCTTGTTGACTAGTACCACGAGTGGGATCGAAGTGAGATTGCCTTTGCGGTCTACGCTGTACGTTTGTGTATCTGATCTCCCCTCTTGCTTGACGACTACTCCGGACGAGAGGAACTCGCTCGTGACAAACACGGCTCCGTCTAGATATCCACCAGGGTTATTACGCAAATCCAGGACGATACCTGCGGGTTTCGTCGCCACAATCTCAGCTACTTTTGCGAGCCATTCTTTGTCTGTGCGTCCACCGAATTTGTGCAGTTCGAGGTGAGCGATCTTCTTGCCATTTTTCTCGACGAACTTGAGCTCAACCGAAGGTACGATTATTTCGTCCCGAGTGATATTCACGTCGAACGATTTCGCCCCGCCTTCGCGGTAGAGAGTCAGGATCACGACTGTCCCCTTTTCTCCCCGGATATGAGTCACGGCAGTCGGCAGAGTCATGTCGCGCGTATCTACATCGACTTGTTTCTTCTCATCTTTGATATGCAGGATTAAATCACCTGATTTGACCCCAGCTTTCTCCGCTGGAGACCCAGTGATCGGAGCTACGACCGCGAGCGTACTATCTTTGTACCCTAGCTCTATCCCCACACCATAAAATGCACCACTCAGATCTTCTGTGGCTTGTTTATTTTCTTTTGGTGGCAAGTACTGGGTATATGGATCGTCTAGCGACTGAGCTAGTCCCTGCATCGCTCCCCAGGTCATCTTGGCGTAATCTAGCTTCGATGGATCGACATAGCTCTTCTCGAGCCTTTTCCACACTTCCCAGAATTTCGAAAAATCCGCGGCCGTCGGCTGTCCCTCTTTCGTACTCCCGACGAATTTTTGGATCAACGGTGCTTCTGCCTGACCTAATCTGATCTTGGCGGTTTCATAACCACCAGCAAAGATCAGGACGGACAATGACAAAAAGATAAAGAAATTACGCACCTGCTTCAGTTTCACCATACGGGCTATCTTACACGAAAAATACCCCTACGGGAATACAGGATTACTGGGAAACTGGAATACTTTTTTACGCCGCAAACGGGATTAGCGCGAGCATGCGAGCACGTTTGACTGCGATCATCAGCGCTCTTTGGCCTTTAGCGTCTAGCCCTGTACGAGCTCTCGGGAGGATTCGACCGCGTTCAGTCACGAAGCGTAGCAGTGTAGGAGCATCTTTGTAATCAAAGACTATTGGGGCATCGCCCTTGCTCATAATTGGTTTTTCTGGTCTTGGTTTGCGTTGCATATTGTTTATCCTTTTTATAGATTAATTAAAATGGTATATCTTCGACATTGACACTATCGTCGACTGGCTCACTGACTTTAGTGGCTTTTTTAGCTGGCTTTTCTACTTCTGCAGGGGCGACTTCCTGAGAGTTAGAACTAGTTTCTTGAGAGACACCGACGAAATCCTCTTCACTCGCTCCCCCCATCGGGGCTCCATCACGGTTGCGAGTATCGAGAATCATCATATTTTCGGCCACAATTTCCGTGATTTCACGTTGCTGACCATCTTGGCCAGTGAATTTACGAGTCTGGAGTCGGCCTTCGATAAAGATCTTGCGACCTTTAAAGAGGAGCTGGCCACAGATCTCAGCTAGCTTACTCCAGGCGACGATACGGTGGAATTGGGTTTCTTCTTGTCTATCCGATCCATCTCCTGAGGACCAGGATCTATTGGTAGCTAGTCCAAAGGTAGCAACTGCGGTACCTGATGGTGTATAGCGAACCTCGACATCGCGAGTCAAATTGCCGATTAGCATTACTTTATTCAGAGATCTGGTTGACATATTGTTCCCTTCACCTCGCCAACAAGCGGGGTCCTACTCTTAAACTCTGACAAACATATATCTTAGTATAGATTCGTCCATGTGGAGGGTTTTGTCGAGTACTATCTGTGAGCTAGGCTCGAGAGTGACGACAAAATGTTCGTACTGACCGATAGCCACCTTTTTGATAGGATAAGCCAGGTGTTTAGCTCCCCAACTCTCTTGTTTGTTGACTTCACCTTTAGTTTTTTTGGCGAAATCAGTCACTACTTTGATAATTCTGGCAGATTCCTTGCCTTCTTTGTCTTCTCTGAGCACTATGGTTAGTTCGTATGTATTCATATCTGTGGATTATACCGAATGTTTGCCACTCCTGCAATCGCCAAATACAACCAAAGGTGAAATTCTGAATGTTTTGAAATTATCTACTAGCGTCTATAATACCAAGATTATGAACACAGAACAAATTAGAATATCAAAAAGCTTCTTTGACGAACTGGGAATTGAAACTCCAGAGGATCTAGACGCTTACAAATATGGTAATCATGGATTGAGGTACTATCTTTGGGCATGTTTAGGATATATAGAACTACCTTCCAGATCTACTGAAGAATATTTACGCGGCAAAACATATGAACCTATTTCTAATATTTTTAGACACTTAGATGAAGGTGACTTACAAACATTTGAAAATGAGCTAATCAGTTTTAAAATTAAACTAGTAAAAAAACCTCAAGTCAAATGAGTTATTTCCCGATCATAAACTCTACGATATCGCCCTCTTGCATCACATAGGTCTTACCCTCGGTCCTGACCTTCCCCTTTTCCGCCGCCGCTTTCCATCCACCGAGTTCTACGAAATCAACATAGTGACATACCTTGGCCGAGATGAAATGTTTGATGAAATCAGTATGGATCACTCCGGCCGCATCAGGTGCCAGGCATCCGACTGGTATTGTCCAGGCTCTTACCTCTAGCTCTCCGGCAGTCAGGAATGACATGAGTCCGAGACGTTTGTACGCCGCCGCAATGAGTGTCTCTAGTCCAGTTCGCGCGATCCCTGCCGACCTGAGGTACTCTAGACGTTCTGCTCCCTCGAATCCCGCGAGCTCTTCTTCCAGCTTGGCGCAGATCATCACTACATCGTTTTCCTGTATTCCAGTTATCCCGTGTTCCTGTAATTTCTGAATAAACTGGAGTACTGGATTACCGGAAGACTGGATTACCTGTTCATCTGTATTTAGACAAAACATCTGTGGTTTAGCTGTCAGTAACCAGAGATCTTTGGCGGCTTCGAACTCTTCATCAAGCAGATCCACACTTCGTGCCGACACACCAGATTCTAGGGCACTCCTGAGCTTCAGCACTGCCGACCAGCGGATAGTGTCAGCTTTTTCTACCTTTCCGTGAGGTTCTTTTTGTTTTTCTAGAGTCGAGAGGTCAGCTAGTTGTAGCTCCGTTTCGATCGTCAGGTAATCCTCAACACTATCTCCGCTCCCAGTCTGGATCACATTGGAGTCACTAAATGCGCGTACGACATGGAGGATCACTGAAGCCTCTCTGATATGGGAGAGGAATTTGTTCCCCAGTCCTTCACCTTGTGAGGCACCTTTGACTAGTCCCGCGATATCGAGGAAAGTCACGGTAGCTGGTACCAGTTTGGTTGTTCCTACAATTGGCGCTAAGACCACTAGTCGCTCGTCCGGTACTGGCACAATCCCTACGTTTGGTTCAATCGTGGCAAAGGGATAGTTGGCGGCAAAAGCTTGCTGTTTAGACAGTAGTGCATTAAAAAGTGTAGATTTCCCTACATTTGGTAGGCCGACGATGCCGACAGATAAAGTCATAAACCCATTTTACCAGATAAATATTCAACTTATTAGACCTGTAGTATAT
>Ga0194063_10001715_pt1 | contig 14036 bp, 15 predicted proteins | sample SepL3720m_MetaG_FD_155459 | JGI IMG/M metagenome (GOLD analysis project Ga0194063, IMG submission 155459) | Anoxic zone freshwater microbial communities from boreal shield lake in IISD Experimental Lakes Area, Ontario, Canada - Sep2016-L373-20m | ecosystem: Environmental > Aquatic > Freshwater... | reverse complement strand
CCTCTGGAGTTCACCAGACTGGGCGAAGCGGTAGGCCAGTTTGCCCTCTGGTGTGTTTGCCCACGCCGCCGCCGCTTTTTCGTCCTTGGCTTCGGAGTAGCCAACGCCATAGCCGCTGTTGTAGCCGGCATCGTGGCCGCTGCTGTGCATGTACCAGCCGAATATACCGACACACAGGAAGGCCACTGCGATGCACCCGCCCGCCCACTGCCACATTTGTTTAGCAGATGTGTTATGTGCTACCTCTCGCGCTGCTGATGCTACCGCTTGCGCTAAATCCGCCTTGGCTGCTTCCGCTGATGCTTTTACAGTTGCATCCGCTGTAGCCTTGAAATTGACCAAAGTATCTTTAGCCGACTGTGCTATCAGCTTTGGGAAAGTCTCGTATTGGTCTTGGTAGTGCTGCAAGGCCATGAGTACGAGCCACAGCGCATCATTGTTTTTTAGGCCGAGCGCATCCCTGACCGTGTAGAGCTGTTGCCGTTCCGCATCGCTGGGTTGGCGTCCGAGCAGCTTGGCAAAGCTGTCGTCCAGTTCACTCATGAATGACCGCCGCCAGGGTTTTCTTCACTTCGCTTTGCCAACGCGACAGTTCGGCCCGGTTGCCTATCGGCAGTTCTTTTAAGGCTTTGGCGATACTCAGCCGCTTGCTGTAAAGGTCATCGCTGACCCGATCCGCCAAATCCGGAAAATTAAGTGACTGGCCGCCGCGCGATTCAACGGCGCTACGAATTTTAGAACCGTTGTAGAGTTCGAACTTTTTTTCGTCGCCGAAGTAGCCGTTTCTGAGCACATGCACGAGGGTGTCGGGAATAGCGTCCATGTATTCCTTGAGCAGTTCAAGACTATCCCGCTGCCTGTTAATCACCCACAGCGTGACCAAATCGCGTTTCAGTTCCGCCAGAGTGCTATTCAGTGTGGTGCCGTAGGCACTGACACCGGTGTTATTACGTGCCGCCGTATTGATCACCACGATGCTATCCGGTTTGCTGTCGCATAGATTAATTAGTTGTATCCAGCCGTCCGCGTCATCCAGATTGACCAGTTCGGTTTCCACGCTATCGTGGTAGCCTTTCCAGACGTCGGGATTACTGGTATCCGATTCAATCAACAAGATGCTTTCGCCTTGTTCTTGTAGGTAGTCAATGGTTGCCATCGAGACCATGCTTTTGCCAACGCCGCCTTTGCTACCGCCTATCAAAACTATTTTTTTGGCCATGATTTTTTCCTAAATATCGTCGCTGTCTGTTTTTGGCGTAAATGATGCTTTAGCGGTGTCCGGTTCTTTTTTGGCCGCTGGCAGTGTGGTGTTTTTTTGTTCTTTTTTAGGCTCTTTATTTTTTCCCGCTTTAATCCGTTGCAAGTAGCTTTTAAGGGTAGGGGTAGTAATATCCAAGCCTTCGCCTCTTAATGTTTCCGCTATTTGATCCAGCGTATAGCCACGCTTTTGCAAAGCGGCGATTTCTTTTGCAAGCACTTTTATCGCATCTTGCTTATTGTGTTCCTGCTTCTTTTTTTCGATTACCGGCATGGTTTTCAACTTAGCTGAAATCGCCTCTAATTTTTCATTACTGTATCCCATCGAATCACTCCGTTGCTAACGCTATTAAATATTATTTATCTGTTAATAGCATAAAACGATTTATATCGGTTGAAAAGCTGTTTTAATTAGTCTACACTTATTATTTTTATATATACCTAATAACATATACAGGATGGCCCTTGGAATACATATACTAGCGTATGTGACTCCAAGGGCCGCCAGACCATTCGGCGCTACGCTTCTCACAGTCCGGCTCAATCCTGCCGTGGACACCCCTGGACCCCGGCTATGCGGCGTTACCGCTGCTTACATTCAAGAGACACACAATACAATATCAGCCAAAGCCATGACTGATCACAATGGAGAGGGAGGCCGCCCCATGGTATTCGAAACAATAGGCACCGAACCGCTCGATGCTATGCTGCGGTTACGCCTAACCGCCAGCGAAAAAGAACGTTTGCGCGAAGACGCCGACCTGGCCGGACTCAGCATGTCGGAACTGGTCCGCCGCCGTTACTTCGGCAGGCCGATTATTGCCAACGCGGATATGGTGATGATTAAAGAATTACGGCGCCTGGGCGGTTTACTCAAACACGTCCATAACGAAAGCAACGGCGTTAACAGTAAGGAAACCGCCGAAGCACTGGTGGCGCTGAAAACCTATATAGAGCGTCTAAGCGATGGTCGTCAAAAAAATTAAGAACCCCAAAAAGTCCGCCACCAAAGCCGCCCGTATCGGCGGGCTGTTGGATTACATCCTCAACCCCGAAAACAAAAACGCCAACGAGAAATGCGTTTATTTCGGAGCAAGCCATTTTCTGACGGACACCCCCCAAAGCCAGAAGGCGGAAATGCTGACCTTGTCCCAAGAGGCGGTGAGAAGCAAAGACACCGTTAATCACTACGTCATGAGCTGGCAAGAAGGCGAACAACCCAGTCATCAGCAGATTGACGAAGCGGTAGGCCTATTCCTCGATGAACTGGGACTAAAAGACCACCAGACTGTCTACGGACTGCACGCCGATACCGATAATCTGCATCTGCACCTGGTCATCAACCGGGTGCATCCAGATACCTTGAAAGTCATCAAGCCGAATAAGGGTTTTGACATTGAAGCTGCCCATAAAGCGATAGCACGAATTGAACACACACAAGGCTGGCGGCGTGAGCAACACGGACGCTATCAAGTATTAGAAAATGGCGAGCTGGGGCGTGAGCCTATCGACACGGAAAAGCAACGGCAACCCGATCAGGTCAAGCGGGACCGGGAGAACCGCACCGGCGAAAAATCGGCAGAACGGATTGCGATTGAGGACGGCGCAGCCATCATCAAGTCGGCCAGCGATTGGCAAACGTTACACCGGCAACTGGCCGAAAAAGGCCTGCGTTACGAAAAAAAGGGTAGCGGGGCCATGCTGTTGGTCGGCGATGTCGGTGTGAAACCCAGCCGCGTTGACCGTGCCGCCAGTTTGCCGCATTTACAAAAACGGCTGGGGCCATACGAGCCGCCCAGCATCCAGCTAAACATCGTTGAGCGAAAGCCGGAACCGATCCAGACCGGACAACCCAGTTGGGAAACCTATAGTACGGGCCGGAAGGCGCACTATGCTGCCAAGAACTCAGCGACGCTGGAGCTCCGCAAGCGGCACGAAGCAACGCGAAAACAACTGGCGACGCAACAGAAAACCAAGCGCGAAGCGATTTTGAAAGGTAGCTGGAAAGGGCGGGGCGATTTATTGAATGCCATGCGTAGCGTACTCGCCGCCGGACAGGCCGCCGAGAAAGCCGGCATGAAAGAACGCTACCAACAAGAAAGGCAGCAGTTACGCGAACAATACCGGCCATTTCCGGATTTTGAGCACTGGCTACGGCAGCAGCAACAGCCTGAGCTGGCCGATGCCTGGCGGTATCGTGCAGGAGCACCACAGCGAATCAATGGTGATACGACTGAGCCGCCGACGCCGCGAGACATCCGGGCCTATATTCCGAAAATTCATGGCCAGCAGGTTCATTACCTACGGAAAGATGAGACATGGCAGGGCGGTGTTGCGTCTTTCGTGGACAAAGGCCGGGAGATCGACATTCATGACTGGCGGAACAAAGACTGTGTACTGGCTGCCTTGCAGTTATCCGCGCAGAAATGGGGCAGCTTCCGGGTCAACGGTAATGACGACTACAAAGGTCTGTGTGTCAAGCTGGCGGCGGAACACGGCTTTAAGATCAGCAATCCTGAGCTACAAGCAAACATCGAGAGCGAGCGGCAGAGGCTGCGGACGGTGCAGAAAAAAACGGCGCAGCAGCCAGCGCGTGAGTCGAGACTGGTAAGGTAAGTTGTGGACAAAACAGGAAGGGGGTCTTAAGCCTAAACCCTCGGAATTTTTGATTTCGTCAGAAAGTGTGTGCGGATGCGTGTTACCGGACATCTTCAGCCCGAGATTGAGTCTGCCGTGAGGCATGCACACCGTCCATCAGGACACCGGAACAAGCGGAAACGCAGCATAACTGGGACGATTACGCGCAACGTACCGCCCGGTATGCTTTTGGTGCAAAAGCCGATCGTGATGTTGAACCCCTAGGAAAGTACCAGCAGCAATGGGCGGAGCTGGAAAGGCGTGAGATTGAGATCGAGGATGTTATTGTTATGGATGATAATAAAAATATGAGGTTCACTTTGTGATTGAAATAAAGACGAGCGGCTCATTTTCTCGAATACTAATGTCAAATTATCATGGACTGAATCTAAAGCATATCCAAAACATGATTGTTTCATTTCTCATTATAGTGGTTTTTTGGCACAGTTGTTATTCAGTGTGTTAACTTTAAATTAAAGGGAAGAATTGATGATGATTAATCAGTCAATCTACAATGGCGAAATCGATACTATTTTTTATGCACACTCGACAGAACGAACTGATAAAAGTGACTGGCAACATTTACAAAACCATCTTGTAAATGTCGGTGAACTAGCAGGGGGGTTCGCTGAGGCTTTTAATTGCGCTGAATATGGCAAAGCCGCCGGTTTACTGCATGATTTAGGCAAATACACGGTAGAGTTTCAAGGGCGGCTTGAAGGCAAGCATCCAAGAGTAGATCATGCCACATGGGGCGCGAAAATTGCACTTGAAAAATATGAATCTTTTGGCTACTTCATAGCCTACGCAATCGCTGGACACCATGCAGGACTTGCAAATGGTGATTACCGTATAGATCAAAAGCTCACCCCTTTAACAGTTCGCTGCGACACAAAAGACTTGCCGCTCATAAAATCGGCATGGAAAGATGAAATAGAACAGCAATTGCCCAATAAGTTACCAATCCCACCGTTAAAACCCAAAAAAGGCTTTAACTTTTTTCAATATACCTTTCTATCTCGCATGATCCTTTCCTGCTTGGTTGATGCGGATCGATTGGATACAGAAAAATTTTGTAATCGAGTAGAAGGGCTACCCTTGTCATCAAGGGGACAATATCCTAGTCTTGCTCAGCTAAAAACGAATTTTGATCAATCACTACAATCATTTAAAAGCGATAAGGATATAAATCTAAAACGCGCAAGCATTCTGTCTGCGGTGCGCCATAACGCTAAAACCCTTGAGCCTGGTTTGTTTAGCTTAACTGTTCCAACCGGCGGCGGAAAAACATTGGCATCTATGGCTTTTGCCCTTGATCATGCTAAAAAATTTGAAAAGCGTCGCATCATTTATGTTATCCCGTTTACCAGTATTATTGAACAAAATGCAGCTGTATTTCGCGAACAATTTGGGGCGGAATATCAAGATGCTGTTATTGAGCATCATAGCGCATTTAATGATCCCGCTATTGAAAGCAACATAAAACAACCTGACAGTAAAACAAAGTTAAAAATGGCGATGGAAAACTGGGATGCACCGATAATCGTCACTACAGTGGTGCAATTTATGGAATCCCTTTTTTCTAACCACCCCAGCGACTGCCGTAAGTTACACCGTATAGCCAATAGTGTGGTGATTTTGGATGAAGCGCAAACCTTACCCATGCACTTGTTACGTCCTTGTATGGCTGCCCTTGATGAATTGGCACGAAATTATGGTTGCTCAATTGTGCTATGCACCGCCACGCAACCGGCATTTAAAGAAGAGGACGGTTTTTCAGGTGGCTTACAAAATGTACGCGAATTAGCTATATCCGACGCCATTAACCCAAAACAACTCTACGAGCAGTTTCAGCGTGTCTCGGTTAAGCATATCGGCATTTTAGATGATGCCGAAGTCATTAAGCGATTGCGAGATGAGCAGCAAATATTGTGTATCGTCAATACTAGAAAACAAGCACAGGAACTGTATCAAGGAATAGCGGATTTGACTGGTTCATTTCATTTATCAACCTATATGTGTGCGGTACATAGAAAATTGGTACTGGCAAAAATACGTTTTGCTTTGAAACAAGGCAAACCCTGTCGCGTAGTATCCACCTCCTTGATAGAAGCGGGCGTGGATGTTGATTTTCCTTGCGTCATGCGTAGTGATGCAGGTTTAGATTCAATTGCTCAAGCGGCTGGACGCTGTAACCGTGAAGATAAGCGTAAGGCGCATGAAAGTTTTGTATGGATATTTACCGCCAAAGACCATGTTCAGCCACCCGAACTTAAAACCTATGCCGACAAAATGAAAGAAACACTCAGCCTTGAACCTTTTAGCAGTAACCCCTTAGGATTAGATGCTATTCAGGATTATTTTGGTCGTGTTTATTGGCATAAAGAAGCAGGGCAAACCAGTGAGCTAGATAAACATAACATTCTAGGCGAAATACGAGATAGCAAACTTCAAAGCCTGCCTTTTGATTGGATTGCGCAAAAATTCAAAATAATTAGTAATACCATGAAAACAGTCATCGTGCGTTATGATCAAACGGCGGTTGAAGCCATCGAACAATTATACGAATTACCTGATTACATGAGCGTTGGACAGATCGCCAGAATTTTGCAGGTCTATACCATTTCTATGCCGCAGCATTTAGCAGGGGAGTTAATCAAGCTAGGAGCATTGCAATATGTTCAATCCAAAAGATTTGGTGAACAATTTTTAGTGCTGGAAAGTGACAATTTATACACAGATAGCATTGGCTTCGATCCCGAAGCTAATCCGTTAATAATAAGCGGCGAGGACTGTGTTTGGTGATGACAGCACATAACAGGTTTTCTGGAACGCATTGTCAGTTACAATATAGTGAGATAATTATACTAACCATTGATGGAAGTATGTTACATTGTGCCTTTCTAACCTAGCATTCAAAAAAGAGTAGATATGGGTAAGTGGTTACTGAAAATAGAGGGAAAAGAAGAAGACGATTACCTCACAATGTTTTTTTCCTGTCGAATTTCGAGAGCAGTAACGACAGTAATAATCAAAACTGTTGTGGGTGTAAGTGGTGCTGGTACTGTTATAGCAGTAATTCAGCATTATATTCACTAGCCTTTATCCTCTAGTGGATATCGCTGGCGAATTAGGCTGGCGTGGATTGAAACCATCATTGGTTAGGAAGTATTGTCATCGCCGACATTAGTCGGCGATGTGGATTTATATGCTTATCCCCAAGCTGGACGCAAATCCCAAAGCTAACCTAATCAGTGCGGCGAGGATTTGATTTTATGAACATTGCACACAAATTATTGGAACTGGAGCAAGCATGAGCAAAGGCATTATCTTAAAAGTTTGGGGCGACAATGCTTGTTTTACCAGACCTGAAATGAAAGTGGAGCGTGTTTCTTATGATGTTATTACGCCGTCAGCGGCACGCGGCATTATTGAAGCTATCCATTGGAAACCTGCCATTCGTTGGGTAATAGATCGTATTCATGTATTAGAGCCAATTCGTTTTGAAAATATAAAACGTAACGAAGTGGCCGACATGATTAAGTCGGGTAATGTTAAAGCGGCTATGAACACTGGCAATATTGGCAAGCTAATTTACCACGTTGATGACGGCGATAATCGTCAACAACGCTCGGCAATAATTCTTAAAAAAGTGTGTTATGTCATCGAAGCCCATTTTGAACTCACTGATCAGGCCGGGGCTGATGATAATGCCGGTAAGCACATCGAAATATTCAAACGCAGAGCCACTAAAGGTCAATGTTTCCAACAACCTTGCTTGGGAAATCGGGAGTTTAGCGCATCATTTGAGTTACTTGATAACCTGGCGGATATTCCTACCTGTGATGAACAACTCAAAGGCGAGCGTGATTTAGGCTGGATGTTATGGGACATAGATTTTAACAATGGCATGACGCCGCGTTTTTTTAGGGCAAACATGCTTAACGGCATTATTACCATGCCCTCAATACTGGAGGTATTGTCATGATTCTTCAGGCGTTAAATGAATATTACGATAGGATTTCTGTCTCTGAACCAAAAAAAGTTCCTTCTTATGGTTGGAGCTTAGAAAAAATCAGTTATTGCGTTGTGTTGAATGCGGATGGTTCGATTTTTAATATTGAAGATTTACGTATTCATGAAGAGAAAAAGAAGTCAGTCCCAAATTCTTTTATAGTGCCGATGTATGAAGGTAGAACCTCCGGTGTGAAAGCCAATTATTTGTGGGACAACTCCGCCTATACCTTAGGTATTTCAGAAAAGCCGAAAGACTTGGACAAAAAATATGAAGATTTTTGGGCTAAGGTAAATGCTTTTGATAGTACAAATTCAAAGACATTACAAGCTCTGCAAAAATTTCCAGCGTTCTGGAATGACAATAAGCAAAATTGGCATGAAAAAACCAAGGACGCTTTAGATAGCAATTTTGTTTTTAGGTTACTTGACGATGGAAATAAATTTGTTCATGACTGTGATGAATTCAAAAAACAATGGAAAAAGGTACTTTCTAACTATCTTGACAAACTTTCGGATGGTCAATGTCTTATTGATGGAGAGACTACAAAAATAGCCGAATTACACAGTTCAATCAAAGGCGTAGATAACGCACAATCATCGGGGGCGTTAATTGTATCTTTTAATAAAGATTCTTTTGAATCCTATGGCTTGAAAAAAGGTAAAAATGCCTGTGTCGGCACGAATGCCGCGTTTAAATATGCTACTGCACTTAATTATCTGTTACGCAAAGACAATACCAACAATCAACGCTTAAAAATTGGTGATGCTGTAACCGTGTTTTGGGCAGAAGCGACTGAAAGTACAGATGCTGAAATGGCAGAAAGTTTTATGTCTGAAGCCATTAATCCTACCGATGCCCAAGAAACAGCGAGTTTAGTTAGCTGTTTGCAGGAAGTCTCGCAAGGTAAACCCTTGAAAGAATTGCGCCCCGACCTTGACCCCTCGACTAAATTTTATATTTTGGGTTTATCGCCCAATGCGGCGCGTATATCAATACGATTTTGGTATATGTCTACACTCGATGAAATGGCACAACGCATAGCACAGCATTATCATGACTTACATCTTGAACCACTGCAAGGTAAAGGTCTGCCAGCAATTTGGAAATTAACTTATGCAACCGCCCCTATTCGTGATGGTAAAGCAAAAGCTGACAACATATCTCCTCAATTAGCAGGTAATATTGCACGCGCAATTTTTACAGGACAAGCCTATCCACAAAGTCTATTAGCACAAGTGCTACTGCGTATGCGCTCAGATGGCGTAGTAGATTATACGAGAGCATCGTTGTGTAAAGCTGTCATCAACCGTCAAATTCGTTTAAATCCATCTACCAATACAAAGGAGTTATCTATGAGCTTGGATGTAGAAGAGAAAAATGTCGCCTATCGTATGGGACGGCTGTTTGCTGTGATTGAAAGCATACAAAAAGAGGCATTAGGAAAAGACATCAATGCTACCATTCGCGACCGTTATTGGGGCGCGGCATCCGCTACACCCGCATTAGTCTTTCCGATGCTAGAGCGTAATATGATGAACCATCTTGCCAAAGTCCGAAAAGAGCCGAAAATCGAAAATCGAAAACTAACGGGACAAGAGTTAGCGAGCTTTTTTGATTGGCAAATAGGACAGATTAAAGAGGGAATGCCTACCTTATACCCTAAAAATCTCAATCTTGAAGAGCAAGGACGTTTTGCGATTGGTTATTATCATCAACGCTATACACGCAAAATTAAAACTAAAACTGGCGAGGAAGTCGAAAATCCTGTTGCTGTTGACGATGAAATATTAGACAAAAATACTGAAGAACAAGCGTAAACGCTTATTCGCTACTTTTTAACCGCTGATGGAAAATAACAACATGACAACTCTCAATAATCGCTACGAATTTGTTTTACTATTTGACGTAAAAAACGGCAACCCTAACGGTGATCCAGACGCCGGTAATATGCCACGCCTAGACCCAGAAACTAACCAAGGTTTAGTCACCGATGTTTGCCTAAAACGCAAGATTCGTAATTTTGTAGAGTTAACACAAGGAGACAATCCGGGTTACGCAATTTATATGCAGGAAAAAGCGGTATTAAACAACCTGAATAAATTAGCATACGAAGCACAGAGTTTAAAACCGGAAGCAAAAAAATTACCCAAGGATGCAGATAAGGCAAAAGCTTTGACGCAATTCATGTGCGATCACTTTTTCGATATTCGCACCTTTGGTGCAGTAATGAGTACCGAAGTAAATACAGGTACTGTTCGTGGCCCAGTACAGATTGCTTTTGCACGTTCAATTGACCCGGTTTTTCCGCAAGAGATTTCAATAACGCGAATGGCCGTTACTAACGAAAAGGATGCAGACAAAGAACGTACAATGGGACGTAAACATATTATTCCTTACGGCTTATATCGCGCCCATGGGTTCATCTCTGCATCGCTTGCCGAAAAAACAGGCTTCACCGAAGAAGATTTACAAATTTTGTGGAAGTCACTTGCAGAAATGTTTGAGCATGACCATTCAGCCGCGCGTGGTGAAATGGCGACGCAAAAATTGATTGTCTTTAAACATGACGATAAATTAGGCAATGCACCGTCACATAAACTATTCGACCTGATTACGATTGATACTGCCCAAAAAGACGGTATGCCAGCACGTAGCTTTAGTGATTATATCGTTAGTATTAACCGAGGTAATTTACCACAAGGCGTTGAAATAATAGAAAAAGTATAATTGTAAAATCTATCATTTTATTTGATGTCTAGCACCTGCCGAGTTTTAAAAACCGGGCAGGCCTATTGCCGCAATACCTGCTATTTAAAGGTGAAACATTATGCCAACTGTTGATTTATCCACGTTACCTGCTAATGCTCAGCAAGAATTGTTGGATTTCTACGAGTTTCTACAAACAAAGTATACTGGCAAAAAAGCTAGTCCTGTGGCATTAGCGCTGCATCACCAACCAGCCCAAACCAATTTCAAAACTTTTATTATGAACATACCCAAAATGGAAGGCATTGAGTTTAAGCGGCAACATGATTACCTATCAAATAATTAAGGTGAGTAACATGCAAACGATTACCTTTACAACCGATGATAATGTCAGTCAGTTATTACAAGACATTGCCAAAGAGAATAATAAACCGACAGGTGAAATTATTGCTGAATCGTTACGTTATTATGCAGAAATGCTACAAAGAAAAAAGCTGCGCCAGCAAATCAAATACGCGTCTAACTTAGTGGCTAACCAAAGCTTGGAAATCAATCAATCCTTAGCAGCGAGTAATGCAGATGGGCTTTAAGCGGGGTGATGTGCATTTAGTTAATTTCAATCCCTCAAAAGGCACGGAAGCGGGAAAAACACGCCCGGCGCTTATATTGCAATGCAATGATTTAAACGATGTAGGCCACCCCAGCACTGTTGTTTTACCACTGACAACTCAGGTTCATGCAAATGCTCAGCCCTTGCGCTTCAACCTTGCCGCGCGTGAGGCGCTATACAAATCATCCGATGTCATGATTGACCAAGCCCGCGCGATAGATAATCAGCGCATTACCTCAGAGCCGTTGACATCGCTTTCTGAAGGGGAAATGGCGATGATTGAGCGGTATATGAAAATCATTTTGGGTTTTGAGCAATGAGTCCATCAATAGTATCCAATCGCGATAAACCCAAAACATTTATATGAAATATCTGTTGGATATTCCGATAATCAATCCCTGGTCTGATTAGGCAAATGGAACCAGAACCCATCTACCTATCCCGCCTGCAACATTACCTGTTTTGCCCACGTCAATTTGCCTTAATTGAGCTGGAAGACATCTGGACTGAAAACCAGTTCACCGCCGAAGGGCAAGTATTACATCAACGGGTGAATCAGGCTGATCAACAAAAACGCGGTGCGATTCGTACCGTGTGGGCGTTGCGTTTGGCAAACCTAGAGTTGGGCATTGAAGGCGTTGCTGATGTGGTGGAATATCATAAACAAGCGGATGGGGCAGAAATACCCTATCCAATTGAATATAAAAGAGGTAAGCCAAAAGCACATCGTGCCGATGAAGTGCAGTTATGCGCCCAAGCGCTTTGTTTGGAAGAAATGCACGGTGTACCTGTACCTGAAGGAGCGTTGTTCTATGGCGAAGTTCGCCGTCGGCATCCTGTCGTTTTTGATGCTGAATTACGCAGCTTAACGGCGCAAACCATCTTGGCCTGCCGTGCTATTGTGCAAACCAAAATCACACCTAAAGCCATCTACAAATCAAAAAAATGCAACGCTTGCTCGCTGATTGACCAATGCCATCCGAAAGGTTTCCGAAAATCGGCTGCCGCATGGTTGGCAGAACAGCTCAATGAGGATTAAACATGCGCCCATTACGTAATGTTATTTATATTCAAACGCAAAACTCCTGGCTACACAAAGACAATGAAAACCTGGTTTTAAAAGTGGAGAAGGAAACCAAAGCACGAGTTCCCATACATAAATTACAAGGTTTAGTCTGCTTTGGGCAAGTGACGATTTCACCTTACTTGATGGCGCACTGTGCTGAAAATGGCATTACCATTACCTTTTTAAACCTATTTGGTAAATATCTGGCAAGGGTTGAAGGGCCGGTTAGCGGCAATGTGTTATTACGCAGAACCCAACATTTAACAGGTGATAATGTTGAAAAAAGCGTTGCCATTGCTCAAACCATGTTGTCGGGAAAACTGTATAACCAGCGCTATGTGATCAGGCGCTATTTACGTGATTATGGTGAAAAAATTAGCGAGGATGTTGTGCTCACTGAGCTACAAACTTCTGAAAAACGTCTGACTCGTTGTTTGGCACAATTATCTGATTGCAAAGCGATAGATACATTGATGGGGCGCGAAGGTGAAGCGGCTCAAGTATATTTTGGCGTATTTAAGTATTTGATACGCCAAGATGATTTTGAATTTGATACCCGTAGACGACGGCCTCCGACAGATCCAGTTAATGCTTTATTATCATTCTGCTACACCCTGCTGACACATGATTGTCGTTCTGCACTGGAAACAACCGGACTTGATCCTGCAAGTGGTTTTTTACATCAATTACGTAGCGGCAGGCCGTCATTGGCACTGGATTTGGCAGAAGAATTTAGACCTATGGTTGACCGGTTTGTATTGTCGTTGATTAACAAGCGGCAACTGGTCATTAAGGATTTTGAGACTTGGCCAAATGGCTTAGTCACGTTGAAAGATGAACCCCGCAGAACATTACTGGCGGCATGGCAAGATCGAAAACAGGATACGTTAATGCACCCGTGGTTTGAAGAAACGGTGCCGGTGGGTTTACTGCCTTGGTTGCAAGCACAAGTGTTAGCGCGGTTTTTACGGGGTGATTGTGATAGCTATGTGCCATTTTTGTGGAAATAAGATGAGTATTTAATATGATGATTTTAGTGACTTATGATGTCAGCTTTAAAAGTGCGACCGGGCCAAAACGTTTGCGTAGAATGGCTAAGTTATGCCTTATTTACGGGCAACGAGTGCAGTATTCAGTATTTGAAATTGAGGTTGATATGGCGCAATGGACGCAATTAAAAAATGATTTAATCGCTGTCATGGATGAATCGTTGGATAGCTTACGATTTTATTATTTGGGTAATAATTGGGAGCATCGTGTTGAACACATTGGTGCCAAAGCCGTATTAGATTTAAACGGCTTGTTATTACTGTAATGCGAACCATAAGCTAACATAAAAATACCAAGGTTCCGCAGCCTTCCGCAGCTACTTTAAGGTATTGATTTTTTTGATTTTTTATTTAATGGGTAAATAATTTATAATGCTTGTTGCAGATGTTTTGATTGATTCGCAAATTATTGGTTTTACGACCATTAAATTCAATCGGTTAAGCAAATGTGGTCGCGCCCCCCGCGGGCGCGTGGATTGAAACTGATTCAGTTTATCGGACTTACAACGACATAAGTCGCGCCCCCCGCGGGCGCGTGGATTGAAACTGATAACTGCTAGCGAATATGCGCAACAAAACGTCGCGCCCCCCGCGGGCGCGTGGATTGAAACTGATCCTGATTATCAAGCTTCTGGGGAGTGTCGTCGCGCCCCCCGCGGGCGCGTGGATTGAAACTTCTTTGTTATACATGTC
>Ga0194063_10001714_pt1 | contig 14036 bp, 11 predicted proteins | sample SepL3720m_MetaG_FD_155459 | JGI IMG/M metagenome (GOLD analysis project Ga0194063, IMG submission 155459) | Anoxic zone freshwater microbial communities from boreal shield lake in IISD Experimental Lakes Area, Ontario, Canada - Sep2016-L373-20m | ecosystem: Environmental > Aquatic > Freshwater... | reverse complement strand
GTGCCCTATGTTAATTTTGAAACTGCTAGTCCCGAAAGAGGAATGGAAATGTTTTATGATCCTCCCAGGTATTCATCAGGCTATGCGGCGCTTTTTCAAACGATAGGATTTGTACCAGAAACACATATGCTAAAACCATTTCGGGATAGAGTATTGTCTACCTATGCCCTGATGCAAACGATGATGGAAAAGGCTTCCAGTAATGCTAATGAATTGATTGCTCAAAGAAAAAAAGCCATCGCCGAAGTAATCAAGGAAAAGAATTGGCCACTGAGTTGGAAACAAGATACAGTGCAAAATGGCTTGATTAGCTTTAAAGGTTACGAACAAGCATTCAAGCCAAGTGAGGCTACTGGATTACAGAGAATGTATTATGACAGAACTAAACCCTATACCAGCGCTGTTAAATTTTTCAATGTATACAATCCTTATAATTTCGTCAGTGCACCAAAAGCATATATTTTACCAAAGGGATGGCAAGCGGTTGCTGACTTATTAATACTTAACAATATTAATTTATACCCATTACTAAAAGATACCATCATTGAAGTAGAGGCTTATCATATCGACGACTATAAAAGCTTACCCCGTCCTTATGAAAAACACCATAAAAACTCGGGCGTAAAACTTTCTGTAATGAAGCAAAAAATAAAATTTCTAAAAGGCGATTATTATATTCCAATGAACCAAAGAGGAAATCGGTTTATTGTTGAAATGCTAGAACCTGCTGGAGATGATAGTTATTTTGCTTGGAATTATTTTGATGCCATCCTTCAACAAAAAGAAGGATACAGCGATTATCGATGGGAAGATTTAGCAGCCGAAGTACTTAGCAATAACCCGACATTAAAAACCAATTTGGAAGAAAGGAAAAAAGCCGATTCTAAATTTGCAGCCAATAGCAGTGCTCAACTGGATTATATTTATAAAAATTCCCCTTACTATGAACCTGCTCACAATAGGTACCCTGTTTACAGATTAATGCAATAATTAGGACTATTGTAACCCTTGTCTTTTTGCAAGTTTATGAGCAATAAACAAAGTACTAAACACGATAAGGATACTGAGGTAACCTACCCAGTTATAATGAAGTATTTTACCACTTGCTTCCTTTACCACGATAAAGCCTGATAGCAAAGAAGCTAGTCCCGTAAATAATTGTTGAATGGAGGCATTAAAGCTCATGAATAAACCTCTTTTCTCTGGATTCACCACTGTACTTATCATTGCTTGTGCGGGTATGGTGCGACCGGTTGACAAGGAAAACCAAATGGCAAAAACACAAAGCACAAAATAAAAAGGGATGGCAGGCATATTGGTTATTAAAAATATGGGCAACAAAGAAATTCCAGCGCAACTTAAATAAATACGAAGCTTCCCATGCTTATCTGCCATTCTTCCAATGATATTAGAAGCAATCAAAGAGAATACACCGCCAGTAAGATAAATCAACGGTGTTTGATCCTTTGTAAACCCTACATTGTATTCCATATAAGGATTGATAAAGGGAATAATCAAAAAATGGCCCATCATCAATAATCCTGAAAGGGACAATGCCAACAACTGACTTTTATTCTTACTGAGTTCCAATAAAATTTCGCGAGGATCAATTTTTTCTATTACCTGGTTTTTTAAATGATTTGTCATGGCAGGTAAAAAACGTATAATCAATGGAATTACAAATAGCCCAACAATACCAATGAAAAGAAATGGAGCATGCCAACTAATCAATCGGGCCAGATAAAGGCTAAAGGGCACTCCAAATATGGAAGAAACAGAAAAGGCGGTAAAAATTACTCCCATTGCCCTACCCCTTTTTTCATATTCGAAGGTGTCGGCCACGATACTTAAAATTTGAGTACCAATCAATCCTCCAAACAAACCCGTCAGCACCCTAGCCGCAATTAAAAAAACAGGATCAGGCGCAATTCCACAACAAATGGTGCCAATTAAGAATCCAGTATAAGCAAAGAGTAATACTTTTTTTCGATCGTATTTGTCAACGAAAAAAGCTGCGGCAATACTAGATACAAAGGAGGCAATTGGGTAAGCGGCAACAATTAAACTAAAGAACTGGGCGGATATTTTAAAATGAGGCATTAAAAAATTCCCCAATGGCATCATGATCATAAAATCAAGAATATTAGTAAAATTCAATGCTGCCAACAAATAAAGGACAATCCGTTCTTTCTTAGTCATAGTAAAATTGGCTGTAAAGGTATTCGTTTGCCAATGATTATTGAAATAGGATATTTTTAATTTAGGGTTGAATATCAATCCTAAACACTTTAATTTTATACTGTATATATAGCTGAATACTATAGCTATCCAATTCGCTTTAAAATCTTACTCAAAGCTTGTTGAATACGGGGTAAAACCCTTACCTTTGCTGCCCGTTTAAAAGAACGGTATAAACAATTTTTTTAACTGATCCGGATTCTTGAAAAAGAACTGGTGACAAAACAAGGGAAATGAACAATTACGAATTGATGGTGATTTTTACCCCTGTGCTATCTGAGGAGGAATTTAAAGCTGCTCAGAAAAAATTCGAAGCCCTCGTTGTAGAAAACGGTGGTGAAGTAGTGCATAGCAATCCCTGGGGACTAAAATCACTGGCGTACCCTATTGCCAAGAAGACCACTGGTCTTTACTGGGTAATGGAATACAAGGCGCCATCCAGCTTCAATGAAAAGTTGAAAATTCAACTTTTACGTGACGAATCTCAGATGCGTTACATGTTTACTGCACTCGACAAGTACGCCGTTGAGTACAATGCAAGAAAGAAAAGTGGCGTATCATTTAAAACTCAAAAAGCGGAGGCATAATCATGGCAAAGAATGAAATAAAATATCTTACCGCAATTAAGGCCGACAATCGTCCTAAAAAATATTGCCGCTTTAAGAAAATGGGCATTCGTTATATTGATTATAAAGATGCTGATTTTTTGAAAAAGTTTTTAAATGAGCAGGGCAAATTATTACCTCGTCGTCTTACTGGTAACTCTTTGAAGTTCCAACGTAAAGTAAGTGATGCAGTAAAGAAAGCCCGTCAGATGGCAATTTTGCCTTATGTTACGGATTTAATGAAATAATTTTTTTAACCACCCTAATCACGCATTGCGGGAGAAAGCCCCGGTTACACCGAGGTTGGGTAAAAATGCAAAATCATGCAGGTAATATTAATACAAGATGTTAACAACCTTGGCGGAGCCAATGAGTTGGTAACAGTAAAAAACGGTTACGGTCGTAATTTTCTTATCCCTCAAAAATTAGCGGTAGAAGCCAGTCCTTCTAACCTTAAACAATTGCAGGAAAGACAAAAGCAACAAGCTAAGAAAGAAGCTAAATTATTGGCTGAAATCAATAGTGTTATTGCCAAGTTACAAGATGGTACCATTAAAACCGGCGCTAAAACCGGCACAAGTGGTAAAATCTTTGGTAGTGTAACTTCTGTACAGATTGCAAGAGCCATTCGTGATCAAAAAGGTTACGAAATTGACCGTCGTCGCATCACTATTTTAGATGAAGTAAAAGAATTAGGCACTTACAAAGCAAAAATCGATTTTGGTAACGGAAACGAAACTGAAATTGAATTTGAAGTGGTAGCTGAATAATTTCTTTTCAACAATAGCTTTAAAAAACCACCAATTGATTTTGGTGGTTTTTTAATACCAATTTCGTTTTTTATTTGGATGCAAATTTTGCAGTTGCTATCTTTGCCGTCCCTTAAAAAAGATGCCGCGTTGGTCAAGGGGTTAAGACGCCTCCCTTTCACGGAGGAATCACGGGTTCGAATCCCGTACGGTACAAAATGAAGCCTTTCACTAGAAAGGCTTTTTTTATGCCAGCTTTTCGTAGTTTGCAATACATTCAATTTATACATCATGACCCCTACTTGGAAAGGCGTATATCCCGCAGTTACTACCAAATTCAATCACAATGATGAGTTGAACATTCCGCTATTTGAAAAAAATCTACAGGCACAATTAGATGCAGGGGTTGAAGGCATTATACTCGGTGGTACTTTAGGAGAAGCCAGTGTACTTACTACTAACGAAAAAGAAATATTGGTAAAATTCACTGTAGAAAAAGTAGCCGGCAAAGTACCTGTTATAATAAATATTGCTGAAGGCAGCACACGTGAAGCCTTGCAGCAAGCTACTAATGCAAAGAATTGGGGTGCACAAGGACTTATGATTCTGCCGCCTATGCGCTATAAAACCGACCACAGAGAAACGGTCACTTATTTTACTACCATTGGTAATAATACAGACCTGCCCTTTATGATTTACAATAACCCAATAGACTACAAAACGGAAGTTAGCTTGGATATGTTTGAAGAAATTATTGCTTGTCAAAATTTTCAGGCTATCAAAGAAAGCACCAGGGATGTAACCAATGTAACAAGATTGAAAAATCGATTCGGTGATAGAATAAAAATCCTTTGCGGAGTAGATACACTTGCAATGGAAGAACTTTGCCTCGGTGCTGATGGTTGGGTCGCTGGATTAGTATGTGCATTCCCGGCAGAAACAGTGGCCATTTATAAATTAGTAAAATCAGGCCGCCTTCAGGAAGCAATAGAAATATATAGGTGGTTCATGCCACTATTGGAATTGGATATTCACGCAAAACTAGTTCAATACATAAAGCTCGCTGAAAAACAAACCGGTATTGGCTCTGAAGAAGTTCGAGCTCCACGATTAATACTGGCAGGAAAAGAAAGAGAAGAAATTCTGAAGATAATAAATGATGGCATAGCCAGCAGGCCTACACTACCTTTACTATAAATTCTAATTTAAACATATGCAATTTAAGGACCACACAATTGAAGAGATTGATAGTATAATGAATAAAGCCTGGAAAGCTTTTCCTATTTATCGCAATACTTCCTTGGCTGATCGTGCTTCCTTTATGAAAGCGATTGCAGTTGAATTAGAAAATGCAGGCGATGAATTAATACATACTGCCATGCAGGAAACCAATTTGCCAGAAGCAAGGTTAAGAGGAGAACGAGGACGTACTATTTTTCAACTGAATAGTTATGCAGATGCTTGCCTACAAGGCAATTGGTTAGCGGCTACTATTGATACTGCTATCCCAGAAAAAACGCCCCCCAAACCAGATATCAGAAAAATGCAAGTGCCGCTTGGACCAGTGGTGGTATTTGGATCAAGTAATTTTCCCTTCGCCTATTCAACAGCTGGTGGCGACACCGCTTCTGCATTGGCTGCAGGCTGTCCTGTAATTGTAAAAGCACATCCAGCACATCCACATACAAGTACTCTTGTAGCCAATGCAATATTAACTGCAGCTACCAAATGCAAGATGCCCGATGGAGTATTTGCACATATTTATGGAACATCCTTTGAAATAGGCAAAGCACTTGTTATGCATCCCTTTACAAAAGCAGTTGGTTTTACAGGATCATTTACTGGGGGCAAACAATTATTCGATTGGAGCAATCAAAGAAAAGAACCCATCCCTGTATTTGCAGAAATGGGAAGTGTTAATCCCGTTTTTTTATTGCCCGATAAGTTAACAACTGATTGTGCTCAAATTGCATTGATGTATGCTGGTTCCATCACATTGGGTGCCGGACAATTTTGCACTAATCCAGGATTGATTATTGGCATTGAATCAGCTGCCTTACAAAAATTTATTCATGATTTAGGAAAAGCTATTCAGCAAATAGCAGCTTCCAAAATGTTGCACAATGGCATCATAAAGGCCTACAAAGAAAAAAAAGCTGCTGCTTTACTTCAAGAAGATGTTCATTTAGTTGCCGAATCAAGTTCAGCAGTTGATTCCTTGGAAGCACTTCCAACTATTGCCACTACAACGGCCAATGCATTTCTACAAAATCCTCTTTTGCACCAAGAAGTATTTGGACCCTTTTCATTAGTTATTCGGTGCCAGGATATGGCGCAAATGGTAGAAGTTGCCCAGAAAATGGAGGGACAACTTACTGCCACAATTATGACATCCAACGAAGAGTTTTCAAAAAACCCCGAATTAGTGGAGGCGATACAAAACATATGCGGTCGGTTTATTCTAAACAGCGTACCCACTGGTGTTGAAGTATGCCTAAGTATGCAGCATGGTGGCCCTTATCCAGCAAGTACAGATAGCAGGTTCGGATCTGTAGGAGCAGACAGCATTGGTAGATTTTGTCGCCCGCTTGCCTTTCAAAACTGGCACAATGATTTATTACCAGCGGCACTAAAAGATGAAAACCCATTGAAACTGTGGAGAAGAGTCAATAATGAGCCCTCCAAAAACTAATCATTTATTCGCTATCAGTTATATGATATCCACCGATAATTAGGGTGCCTACAAATTGAAATAACAGTAAAATAATCCATGTAATTACTGCTATAAAAGCGTAATTTTGCAGCGAATTTCAAATTGATAACATTAAATTTTAGAATAAGATTATGAGTACAGTTAAAGTAGCCATCAACGGTTTTGGCCGTATTGGTCGCCTGGTATTCCGCCAGATTTTTAATATGGAAGGTATTGATGTTGTTGCCATCAACGATTTAACCAGCCCTAAAGTATTAGCGCATTTATTGAAATATGATAGTGCTCAAGGTCGTTTTAATCAGTCCATTACCTCTACCGACAATTCCATCGTGGTAAATGGCCATGAAGTAATGATATATGCACAAAAAGATCCTGCTCAAATTCCCTGGGGAAAACATGAAGTAGATGTAGTGATTGAAAGCACTGGATTCTTTACAGATAAAGACAAGGCAGCTGCTCACATTACTGCAGGTGCTAAAAGAGTGGTTATTTCTGCTCCTGCTACTGGCGATTTAAAAACAGTAGTATTCAATGTAAATCATGCTATACTAGATGGCAATGAAACAATCATTAGTTGTGCAAGTTGTACAACCAATTGTCTTGCTCCAATGGCAAAAGTGTTGGATGAGCAATATGGCATCATTACAGGTATCATGAGCACCATTCATGCTTATACCAATGATCAAAATACATTAGATGCACCTCACCCTAAAGGTGATTTGCGCAGAGCAAGGGCAGCAGCTTCCAATATTGTTCCTAATAGTACTGGAGCAGCAAAGGCCATTGGCTTAGTATTGCCCAATTTAAAGGGCAAACTAGATGGTGGCGCACAGCGAGTACCTGTTATCACAGGAAGTGTTACCGAACTGTATTCCATTTTAAATAAATCAGTAACCGTTGATGAAATTAATGCTGCGATGAAAGCGGCTAGTAACGAAAGTTTTGGTTACAATGAAGATGAAATTGTTAGCAGCGATGTGATTGGAATTACCTACGGAAGTTTATTTGACGCTACCCAAACCAAAGTACAAACTTTGGGCGATAAGCAATTAGTGAAAACCGTAAGTTGGTATGACAATGAAATGAGCTATGTTTCTCAATTAGTTCGCACGGTTCATTATTTCGCAGGACTTATTAATAAATAATCAATTTGTAAGAAGCCGGATTTTATTCCGGCTTTTTATTTTTGTTATAATTTCAATTTTATGAGCACATTTTCAAATCACCCCTTTGCAGGAGAAAAAGCATTGATTCGAGTTGATTTCAATGTACCATTGGATGATCAATTCAATATTACTGATGACACCCGAATGAAGGCTGCCATTCCAACCATAAAAAAAATATTAAGTGATGGAGGCAAGGTAATTCTTATGAGTCATCTTGGTCGTCCGAAAGGAGGCCCCGAAGACAAATACTCCCTTCAGCACATTGTAAAACACTTGTATGAACTACTAAATACAAACACTGAAAATATTACCAATGTGTATTTTGCCAATGATTGTATTAGCGAACAGGCTGCATTAACGGCCAGCATGCTAGTTAAAGGCGAAGTGCTGTTATTGGAAAATCTTCGCTTTTACAAAGAAGAAGAAAAGGGAGATGAAGCATTTGCTGAAAAGCTAAGCAAGTTGGGTGATGTATATATCAACGATGCTTTTGGTACTGCACACAGGGCACATGCCAGCACAGCCATCATTGCTAAGTTTTTTCCAGGTGATAAAAAAATGTTTGGCCTATTGATGGAGGGTGAAGTATTAAGTGCCGAAAAAGTATTGCACCAATCTGAAAAACCATTTACCGCAATCATTGGTGGGGCCAAGGTTTCTGATAAGATTTTAATTATTGAAAATTTACTAGAAAGAGCCACCGATATAATTATTGGAGGCGGAATGGCTTATACCTTTATTAAAGCAAGAGGTGGAAAAATAGGATCCTCCCTATGCGAGGAGGACAGGCTACAAACCGCTTTGGATATTTTAGAAAAAGCAAAACAAAAAAATGTAAGTATTCATTTGCCAGAAGATTCTGTGATTGCAGATAAATTTGCGGCCGATGCTTCAACAAATATTTGCCCTAGTGATGCTATCCCCGACGGGTGGATGGGACTTGATATTGGCCCGAAAGCTGCTGGTATATTTACTGAAGTTTTATCGAAATCAAAGACCATTTTATGGAACGGCCCCATGGGTGTTTTTGAAATGGAAAAATTTCAAACAGGCACCAAGGCTGTTGCCTCTGCAGTAGCGAATGCTACTACCAACGGAGCATTTAGCCTAGTTGGTGGCGGCGATAGTGTAGCTGCTGTAAACGACTTCGGATTTGCAGATAAAGTAAGTTATATCTCTACTGGTGGGGGCGCCATGCTAGAATATTTTGAAGGAAAAGTTTTACCGGGTATTGCAGCAGTGAATAGTTAATATAAAGAAGACTTATAAAAAAACCGGTAGTATTAAAAATACTACCGGTTTTTTATTGTTGTTGAAAATGCGATTTGGGATAAAATAGCAAAATAATATTTCGCCTTTAATAGCCCATTTGTTATTATTTCCAACCAGCCTCAATATAATCTTCAATCTCTTTACCCTTAGCCTTACCAAGTTTAGTTAAATTAGATTTGATGGCTGGATCTGTAAATCCACGAAAGTTTTCAGGTATTGCCAAACGGAATTTAATTACCAAATCAATGCCTTTTTTAACATTATTGAAATTGTCGAGTTTAATTAGATAGGTACTAAATCCATCTAATGATTCAAATTTTTCCTGACTCAAAGGCATTTGATTAAAGCGATTGGCAATAAAATCGAAATCAGCTTCTGTTCCTAAATCCATAATGATGCTACTTACAGCCGAGCCCAATTCGCCTTTTGCATCAGTACTATATTTTTTTGCCAATGCATAAGCATTATCTGGCTCTAAGTCTGCCAAGGCTTTTAAAGCTGCTCCTGCTACGCTATAAGAAGAGTCGTTCAGGTTTGCTTTATAAAGGCTTACATATTTCATGTCCTTTGTTTTACTCAAAAAATTCAAGGCCGCTGCTTTTGTCAATTTATCCTTTTCTGTATTGGCTATTTTTTCTACCGTAACAACAACAGCAGGATCATTCGCCAATTTAGATTTACTCAAAGCTTGCAGGCTGTATTGTCTGAGTGGAGCATAGCGGTCATTCAAACCGTCTGCCAGTTCTTTCATCCCTTTCTTGGCAAAATAATCAAGCGCTTCCTTTCTATCTATGTAAATCGGTGCATGCTGATATTGAAAAACATAATTGTCAGTAGTTTTGTTGTCTGTCTTTGCCCAAAGCATTACTTTCTCCGCATCCACATTGATTAAATCGGGTCTTTGTGAATACATAAAACTAAATGTATCAATTTTATTTTCAACCCAGCAAGTATATCTTTTTTTGGCATTGCCTGAATATACATCGATAGCAATTGGCAATCGAAAAACTTTGTCGGTTTTTTGTGTCTGTTCAATTATCACCTGTGCTTTTCCGTTAGCATCATCATAATTGTAATTGATTTTAACGATTGGGTGTCCACTTCCGTAATACCATTGATTCCAAAACCAGTTCATATCTCTACCAGTCACTTCTTCAAAAGAAAGGCGCAATTGCCCTGCCTCCCCTGGTTTAAATTTATTGGTGGTTAAATAATTATTCAAGCTTTTAAAGAATGCATCATCGCCTACGAAATTCCTGAGCATGTTCAAAATGCGCCCCCCTTTTTGATAACTCACTAAATCAAATACATCTTCTTTATCGGAATAATGAAAGCGAACTAAATTCTTTTTAGCGTCGGCGGGATTTGACAAATAGGCTTGCAGCCCTTTTTGGTTTTCCTCATCCCCAGCATCTTTTCCGTATTTATATTCCATCCACAGTGTTTGACTATAATCTGCGAAGGATTCATTTACCGTAATATTGCTCCAACTTTCTGCTGTAACCAAATCGCCAAACCATTGATGAAACAATTCATGGGCAATGGTACTTTCCCAACTATTTCCATCTACCAGTTGTCTTGAGTTTTGGTAAGCACTTTCCTGGTGTAAAGTGGCGGTGGTGTTTTCCATCGCCCCGCTTACGTAATCTCTTCCTACGATTTGAGCATATTTTTGCCAAGGAAATTCAACGCCCAATTTTTCGCTGTAAAACTTAATCATTTCAGGTGTGAGTCCAAATACGCCTCTTGCATATGCTGCCTGACGAGGTTCTACATAATAGCTAACTTCCTTTCCTTTATAACTATCTTTTATAATTTTAAAATCGCCTACCCCCATAAAAAACAAATAAGGCGCATGTGGTAGATCCATTTTCCAATAGTCAGTACGCGTTCCGTCCCCATTGTTTTTCTGGCTGATGAGTAATCCATTGCTAAGGGTAACATACTTAGCGGGCACTGTCATATAAATTTCATCGGTTGATCTTTGATTCGATTTATCGATTGTGGGCATCCATACACTATTGGCTTCTGTTTCACCCTGCGTCCATATTTGAACAGGCTTGTCTTTGTCCTCGCCTGTTGGATTAATAAAATACAAACCCTTGGCATCACTGATGGCTGAACTACCTTTTACTTTAATTTCATTGGGCTTGCTGATATAATCTATATACAGTGTATATTTTTCATTGGCCTTGTAATTTCTATCCAATGCAATATGCAACTGCATACCATCATTATCATATTTCAATGGTTTTTTAGTGCTGCCCACTAACATGGCTAGTTCCTTGATTTCAATTCCCTTGGCATCCAGTGTCAAAGAATCGGTGGCATAAAAATGAGGTTGCAGGGTAAGCCATTCCTTTCCATACATCCAAGCTTTGTTATAATCAAATCGCACATCCAGTTTGGTATGTACCAAGTCATTTATGCGGGTGCTGGTAGCTCTGTAAATCTTTTTCCAACTGGTATCTGTTGGCTCGGCACCAAATTGGGCCATCATTAAAAAAGGAGCGGCGAGTATCGCAAGCAAAAAAATCGTTTTTTTCATGTGCTGTTTAATATTACTAATGATTTAAAATAAAATGGCAGTTATATTTTACCATTCTCTGTAGGAATGCAAAAATAAAGGCTGTATCGTTAAGTTTTACCCAATTTTTATATAAGTGGCAAAAGCATGGTATTAATAAGTATTTTTGAGTAGGAACATATTAATAAGCAGCTGCAGGACATTGCAGTACATCATCACCAACTGTTGTTTGAAAATGAAATACCCATTTCTTTTGCGACATAGCTTTCTAACTATCCTGTTATTATTAATAACAAGTTATTCGGCCACTTTACTGGCCCAACAAAATCACTTTATTTATATTCAAACGGAAAACAAGCAACCGTTTTATGTGAAATTGGATAGAAAAATTTTCAGTTCATCTGGAAGTGGTTATTTAATCATCCCTAAACTAAGTGATGGCAATTACAACCTAGCCATTGGATTTCCAAAAAACGAATGGCCAGAGCAATTGGTTTCATGCAGTATTGATAAAAAAGACCTAGGTTTTAATTTAAAAAATTTTGGCGAAAAGGGCTGGGGGCTTTTCAATTTGCAAAGCCTAGAATTAGTAATGGCAACGAATAGCAGCAATGCCAATAACGCAAAAAAAGAAATAGTTGAAGATCCTTTCAATAGTATGCTCAGCAATGCTGTGAATGACCCCAGCATTAAAGAAAAGCCAATGGCATCTCCTACTATAACACAGGAAAAATCCGTATTAGTAGATAAAAACCCAATAGAAATGCCGGTAGAAAATTCAAAAGAAATACCAGTGCCGGCTAAAAACAAGATTTTCCGAATAATATATAATAGTAATCAAGAAGGGACCGAATTAGTGTATGTAGACCTTAATGAAGGGATGGCAGATACCATTCGAATATTAATTCCAGCGGAACTAAAAAGCGAAGTAATTGCATTGAGTCCTACAAATCCTGATAGCCTAACAAAGACGCCCCCTATACCTGCAGTTGAACAAAAAACAAATGAACCAGCACTGGCTATTTCAAAAGAAGCCCCAGCTCAAAACAGTCGATTTATCGATATGGTAATGCCTAATCCGAATGCCACTGTAGCCCCTGTTAAAATGGATAGTACACAAATACAAAACAATGCTGTATTACCCATTACTCCTTTAGAAATATCGTCAACCGTATCTACTAGCAGCACTATATTAATTATCCCCAATTCCGACTGCAAGAATTTTGCAAAAGAAGAGGATTTTTTAAAACTTAGAAAAAAGATGGCAGCGGCCAATAATGAAGACGACATGATTATTGCTGCAAAAAAGATATTCAAGACCAAGTGCTTTACAACCGATCAAATTAAAAATCTGTCCGTTTTATTTTTAAAAGATAAAGGGCGATATGATTTTTTTGATGCGGCCTATCCATTTGTTTCGGATACAGCCCTATTCCCTTCATTGGAAAGTCAATTAACTGATCCCTATTTTATTAACCGTTTCAAAGTAATGATCCGGCACTAATGCCTATTGGAACTGAATCTTATCATTTATGCCTCGTTATTTTATACAAGTCTCCTATAAAGGCACACAGTTTTCAGGTTTTCAAAAACAAGACAATGCCAATTCCATACAAGCCGAAGTGGAAAAAGCGCTAGCTATTTATTTCAGACAAGCATTTGAACTTACCTGTAGTAGCAGAACGGATGCGGGTGTACATGCATTGGACAACTATTTTCATTTTGATAGTAGCGAAGCAATTAATCTACGCAAGACCAGCAAGGGGCATGGGCTCAATTCAATTTTGCCTGCAGCTATCTGCATTAAAGATATTTATGAAGTAGCTGATAATGCCCATTGCAGATTCGATCCTCTCAGTCGTACCTATCAGTATTATATTTACCAACATAAAAATCCTTTTTTACAAGACAGGGCCTATTTCTATCCCTATACGCTTGACATTGAAAAATTAGCGGCTGCTGCCAAAGCCTTACTGAATCACACTGACTTTACCAGTTTTAGCAAAAGAAATACCCAGGTAAAGACATTTGACTGCACCCTTTTTGAATCCGAATGGTTCAAGGAAGGGGATTGTTTAGTGTATAAAGTTAGAGGCAACCGATTTTTAAGAGGAATGGTACGAGGATTGGTAGGAACCATGTTACAAGTGGGCAGGGGGAAAACCGATATGGAGGCTTTTAATAGCATTATTGAAGCAAGGGATTGCTCAAAGGCTGATTTTTCTGTTCCACCGCAAGGGCTTTTTTTGATGAAGGTGATTTTCCCATAATTTATAGGTTTTTTTAAGAAAACTGCTCAAAAATGACTGTTTTTCGGCAAAAACCCTATCTTTACGCTGCTTTAATGTTTTAGTTTATCGCTATTGGCTGAAGTAGCTTTCATTTTGAAGTAGGATTCAGTTCATTGTACCAACTAAGTCATTATGGTTTTTTATTAATTTTTTTAAACGTTTTTACAATGAACATTTATGTAGGAAATCTTAGTTGGTCTATGACTGATGAAGATTTAATGAATCTTTTCACTCAGTATGGTAGTGTAAGTAGCGCTAAAATTCTGAAGGACAAAATGAACGGCCGCAGCAAGGGTTTTGGTTTTGTTGAAATGGAAGACGATGAAGCAGCAAAAACTGCCATTGCCAACCTTAACGAAACTGAAGTTCAGGGTCGTAAATTAATCGTAAACGAATCTCAACCACGCCAGGAAGGTAGCGGTGGTGGTGGTGGATATAAGAAAAGTGGCGGTTACGGTGGTGGCGGCGGTAGCCG
>Ga0194063_10001713_pt1 | contig 14037 bp, 10 predicted proteins | sample SepL3720m_MetaG_FD_155459 | JGI IMG/M metagenome (GOLD analysis project Ga0194063, IMG submission 155459) | Anoxic zone freshwater microbial communities from boreal shield lake in IISD Experimental Lakes Area, Ontario, Canada - Sep2016-L373-20m | ecosystem: Environmental > Aquatic > Freshwater... | reverse complement strand
TGGGGTCGTGATTGGCCCTGGTGTATAATAGTAGAAATCTAAGTTTTCTCCATAGAAACTTTCATCTTTTCCAAAATTCGAAAATAGGATTTCCGAGTCAGTTCCATCAATAATTCCATCTAAATTCAAATCAAAAACAGGTGAGTATGTAATGTCTCCATATGAATCTCCCAAGTGACTAAATAGAAACTCCGAATCAGATCCATCAATGATGCCATCCACAAAAACATCCCCGGCAAATAATGACTTATCACCTAGGTCAATATTTGCTCCCGCGACTGTGACGGAAAAGGATCTTGTGAGATAACCACCTCTAGAAACACTAAACACGTAATAACCATCGGAGAGAGGCGCGATGCTAGCGCTCTTACTTTCTGGATCAATAACAGATGACGCTATGATGTTTGGGTCGTAGAATGAGGCCTTTACTGTGACTGTCGTCTTTCCAGAAAAATTCATGAAAAGGTCATAGTCAATATCCCCAGTGTTGAATAAATCAGCAGCTGACAAACTCGTCAATGCGACTGCATACGCTTGGATAAATGGCGTTGGCGTTGGGGTCGGTGTCGGCGTTGGCGTCGGCGTCGGCGTTGGCGTTGGCGTCGGCGTAGGCGTAGGCGTCGGCGTTGGCGTTGGCGTCGGCGTTGGCGTAGGCGTCGGCGTTGGCGTCGGCGTCGGCGTCGGCGTCGGCGTCGGCGTTGGCGTAGGCGTTGGGGTCGGTGTTGGCGTAGGCGTTGGTGTCGGCGTTGGAGTCGGCGTTGGCGTTGGCGTCGGCGTTGGCGTCGGCGCTGACACCCCATTAAATAAAGCCAATTCATTAAATGCGTTTGAGCCAAAGCTCCATACAGTACCATCCGTTTTAATGACAAGGGCATGGGATTGCGCACATGACATAGTCAGTACATTGTCCATAATCCATACCGGACTCAACTGATTATTGGTATTGCCCGTCCCAAGTTGACCGAGATCATTTTTCCCCCAAGCATATAGTTTTCCAGCTGTTGTGATGGCAAACGCCTGATTGTCTGATGCAAATATCTTTGAGACAGAACTAATATTCAAATTCTTAAAGGGTGCAAGTTTCATTGTGACGCCTGTGTTGTTGATACCAAGCTGTCCATCTGCATTGTCACCCCAGACCCAAAGGGATCCATCCGATTTCACTGCCATAGAATAGGAGCCCGACGCTGCAATATCAGTTACCCCAGTCAATGTCGGAATCAAATACGGGGTGAAGAAATACGGGATCGTATTGTTGTTGTTTCCAATTTGGCCGTACGCGTTTGCGCCCATAGCATATAAGCTTCCATCTGTTTTTAAAACCAAGGAGTGTGAACGCGCAGACTGAGTTTTCTTCACATCATTCATCAAAAATACTGGACTGCTTTTGATGTCCGAGGTGCCAGTCCCTAACTGTCCTAAGAAATTGTTCCCCCAACCCCAAAGTGTGTTATCATTTTTTATTGCAAGCGTGTGCACGATGCCTGCACTCACCGATTTGACATTCGTCAAGATTGGCGCTGGAATTGACCTGTCTATACGTGTGCCATCTCCAACCTGTCCGACCGTATTCTTACCCCAACCCCACAAAGTATCATCATTCTTCACGACAAACATATCCTCTAAACCAGCCGAAATACTTTTTATATGATCCATACGCACCAATGAATCCAAACTCGAAATCCCATTTCCAATTTGATATTTCAAATTGGTTCCCCATAGCCATGCCGTATTATTTGCATCTAAGAAAGATGAAAAATTCAACCCATTTGTTACGCTCGCAGGATTCTCAAAAACCGTAATTCTTTTTGGGGATAATTGCTTAATGGCATTCATCGTCCCATTCCCGTACTGCCCGTATAGGTTGTCTCCTACAATCGTCAAAGAACCATCCATATTGAGCACAACAGTATGATTGTATCCTGCGGAAACACCAATCGCTGTATCTGTAATCCTCACTGGAACAGCTACATACGGGGACAAATCTGTACTCAACTGTCCACAATAATTATCGCCCCATGCCCATAAGGATCCGTCATTTTGAAACGCAAAAGAAGAATTCGCCCCTGCAGAAATTGACGTAACATTTGTCATTAATGTTGCAGGAAAAGGAGAACTTGAAGGTCCTGTCTCCGCGCCTGTCTGGCGAAACGTATTGTCCCCGTAAATGATTAATGAACCATCCGATTTGAGTACGAGACTATGGTTGGAACCCGCAACAACGCTTTGGACACCCGATGATATAATCATATCTGGAAACTGATAGTCAAGCCGATCCCCATACTCATCAAGATATTGCCCATATTTATCTTTCCCCCATGCAAATAATTCGCCTAATGAAGAGACCGCCAAAGAATGAGTCGCCCCAGCTGCGATGGATGTAATGTTTGTCAGCGATAGCTGAAACGGGGAGTTTTGATAATCACTGATGGTATTGGTACCTAACTGAAAGTCATCGCTTTTCCCCCAAACCCAAAGTGTGCCATCATTCTTGATTGCTAGGTTATGATAGTCTCCAGAAGCTATGTCTTTATAGCCCGCCAAAATCTGCACGGGCAATAGTTTTCTAATAAGCGTCAAATCACCAAGTTGACCATAGGTGTTATCTCCCCATGCCCAAATCGTGCCGTTGGTCTTCAACGCTAACGTATGTAAGAGCCCTGCGGATACTTTTGATACACCCGTCATGATTTGAACAGGCGAAGCCTTGCTAACCGTGGTGCCGTCACCAAGTTGTCCTGTTGTATTTTCACCCCAGGCCCATAGCGTATGATTATTGTCAATTGCAAATGTCGTATTTCCCTTTGCGCAGACTGAAATGTATACAGTAGAAGCAGCCACGGCCTTTTGTACTGGCGCAATGGACGTAAAAAGAGTAGACACAACAAAAATAAGAGTCATGACAATCGTGATTCCTTTAAAATGCTTCTTCATGAACTACTCCTTTCAAATTATGTTAGAGAAAAGTGTAACTCTCCACAATTAATTATACCACAATTTTTCTTTTGAAATGATTTTATTCGTGAAATCTTTATGTTAAAATGTGTGTAGATTGAGATGTCAAAAAAACACAAGGAGCTGATTGCATTGAGAGTTGGAATTGGTCAAGATAGTCATCGTTTTAATTTTAATGATAAGTCAAAGAAGCTCGTTCTAGGAGGCATTTCCATTGAAAACCACCCGCCACTGCTTGGAAATAGTGATGCAGATGTACTTTTGCATGCACTTACAAACGCAATCTCCGGTGTGACTTGCGTCAACATTTTAGGCGACATCGCCGATGAAATGTGCTTAAAAAAAGGAGTCAACGACAGTAGCGAATATGTCTTCGAGGCATTAAAATATCTAGGGGATTTGAAAATTATACATTTATCGATTGCGGTCGAATGCAAATCACCAAAAATCACCCCGTGGATTCCGGCGATCCGTTCAAAACTCTCAACACTGCTTGACCTGCCCGAAGACTCCATCGGCATCACCGCGACTTCGGGAGAAGAACTGACCGACTTTGGCAAGGGCCTTGGAATTCAAGTGATTGCCGTCATCACAATGGAATAAACGGAATCAGCGAAACAACAAAAAAGAGTTGACTCAATGTGATTGAGCCAACCCTTTTATCGTATTCAGTACTTTTTAGCCGATTCTTGCTTTCAACGCGTCGTGTTGCTTTTGAATTGCTGCTGGCAATCGGTCAAACTTCGCAAAGAATTCAGCCTGCCCTGCCAATTCATCCACCCATGACTGATGGTCAATACTTAAGAGCTCTTCGACCACTTCAGGGGTAATGTCTAAGCCTTCCATATCCAGGTCAGCAGCATTTGGAATGTAACCGATTGCAGTTTGATTTGCCTCCGCTTTGCCGTTCACTCTGTCGATGATCCAGAGAAGCACTCTCATGTTGTCACCAAATCCAGGCCAGATGAAGTTGCCTTCGCTATCCGTTCTGAACCAGTTTACATTAAATACTTCTGGTGGATTTGCGATTTTCGTGCCCATCTCCAACCAGTGCGCAAAATAATCACCCATGTTGTAGCCACAGAATGGGAGCATTGCCATCGGATCACGTCTCACAACGCCCACTTGACCTGCAGCCGCAGCGGTTGTCTCAGAAGCCATCGTCGCTCCAACAAACACACCATGTTCCCAATCAAATGATTGATATACCAACGGTGCTGTCTTCGCACGACGTCCACCAAACAGAATTGCTGAAATCGGCACACCATTTGGATTTTCCCATTCTTTCGAAATGCAAGGACATTGTCCAGCAGGTGCGGTAAATCTTGAGTTCGGATTTGCACCTTTCACTCCGTTGTCTGGTGTCCATTCGTTACCAAGCCAGTCCGTCGCGTGTGCTGGTGCTGGAGTGCCCATCCCCTCCCACCAAATGTCCTTGTCATCCGTCAATACGACGTTTGTGAAAATAGTATTTGAGTTGCAAGTGAGCAAAGCATTTGGATTGGACTTCATGCTTGTGCCTGGCGCTACGCCGAAGAACCCAAACTCTGGATTGACCGCATAAAGTCTGCCATCTGCGCCAATTCTCATCCACGCGATGTCGTCGCCAACGGTCCAAACTTTATAGCCAGCTTGCACGAATTTTTCAGGTGGAATAAGCATCGCAAGGTTTGTCTTGCCGCATGCGCTCGGGAAAGCCGCAGCGATATAAGATACATTGCCATTTGGATCTTCAATGCCAAGAATGAGCATATGCTCTGCCATCCAACCTTCTTGCTTCCCAAGGAAACTGGCAATACGAAGTGCGAAGCATTTCTTGCCAAGCAATACATTGCCGCCGTAACCAGAATTGACTGACCAGATGGTATAGTCTTCTGGGAAATGCATAATATAGCGATTTTCTTCATCAATCTGTGCTTTCCCATGCAATCCTTTTACGAAGTGGCTGCTGTCCCCAAGCATATCAATGGCTGGTTGCCCCATTCTTGTCATGATGTTCATGTTGAGCACGACATAAATGCTGTCAGAAAGTTCCACTCCAACTTTTGAAAATTCAGATCCAACAGGACCCATGATGTAAGGAATCACGTACATGGTTCTTCCCTTCATCGAACCCTTAAAAAGCTTACTCATTTTTGCATAGGCCTCTTGTGGATCCATCCAATTATTCGTAGGGCCAGCGTCTTCTTTTTTACTCGTACAAATAAAAGTTCTGTGCTCTACGCGCGCCACATCATTCGGGTTTGTCCTGTGATAGTAGCAACCAGGTCTCTTTGTGCTGTCCAATGCAAGAATTTCTCCGCTGTCGCACGCTTCTTTCGTCAATGCATCGAGTTGTGCTTTTGATCCATCAATCCACATAATGCTGTCTGGCTGTGTGAGTTCTGCCATTTCGGCTACCCACGTTTGTACTGCGTTGTTGTTCATCATACTCGTAGTCTCCTCTATTAAAAAATTTTAAAGATTGTTAAAAAATTATCGCAATCAATCGGTACAAAAAGCATTATAATACAATTGTACTGAAATTAAAACAATTTTCTTTTATTTTTTTTGAGAAAATTAAAACTGATTTGCAATCAAGGCAAACTCGCTCAAACGCAGTGTCTCTCCCCGACAACCTGGGTCGATCCCAATGTTTACGAGCATCTCTGCCATCTGTGCTCGGTCAAGGGGGAATGCCCCTGAATTGCAGAGTGCATTATGTAATGTCTTACGACGTTGTCCAAATGACGCTTTAATCACTTTAAATAGCATCTCTCGGCTTTTCACCTCAACAGGCGGCGAAGCATGACGGTCCAGACGAATGACAGTCGACGTCACGTCTGGCTGCGGAAAGAAACTCTTGGGCGAAACATCAAAAAGCCGCTGCGGGCTCGCATAATAATTCACAGCCAAAGTCAAAGCGCCATAATCCTTACACGCCGGCGGGGCACACATACGATCCGCGACTTCTTTCTGCACCATAAACGTCATGGATGTCACAATTTCATGTTCCTCCAACAACTTCATAATGATTGGAGTAGTAATATAATATGGTAAATTCGCAACCACTTTCACAGCAGTCGGTTCCTTGATTTCTTCATCTCTTTCAATTTCATCAACCAATTTTTTAAAGTCAACTTTCATCGCGTCTTCGTTGATGACTGACACATTCGAGCAATCCGCAAGCGTTTCTTCCAGAACAGGAATCAACTTTTGGTCAATTTCAATCGCGAGCACTTCCCCAGCATACGCCGAAAGCACGCGTGTCATACTCCCCGCACCTGGTCCAATCTCAATCGCAAGGTCGTCCTTCGACACCCCCGCACCTTCCACAATATGTTCTACCACATCCTCATCGATCAAGAAATTTTGCCCAAGTCTCTTGGTTAATCGAATGCCAAACTGATCCAGTAGCTTTCTTGTATCTTTCATTTTTTCCTCCAGGGGTTTCCCCTATCCTATTTCAAACAATGCTTTTGCATTATTATATGTCTGTTGCGCGACTTCTTCATGGCTCATTTCCTTGAGTTCCGCAATTTTATCCACCACATACTTCAGATACGCCGAAGTGTTGCGCGTGCCGCGAAACGGCTCTGGCGCCAGGTACGGACAATCCGTCTCGATGAGAATTTTATGCATCGGAAGGGCGACGATTGCTTCGTGCGATTTTCTAGCGTTCTTAAAGGTAATCGCCCCGCCAAACGCAATATAAAATCCTAGCTTTTCAAAGCGTTTCGCCATTTCGGCGCTCCCTGAAAAGCAATGCACGACACCCCGAAGTGTCTTACCTAAGGCCATTGCATCCTCTCGTGCGGCATGAAGAATTTCATACGTCTCCTCGTGTGCGTCGCGATTGTGAATGATGACTGGCAGGTCTATTTCAATGGCAAACTCGAGTTGTTTTTCAAACCAAAGCCGTTGCACATTGCGTTCGGAATGATCATAGTAAAAATCAAGCCCAATTTCACCTATGGCAACGACCTTTGGCATTTTGGCAAGCTTTTTCAGTACCATAAAGTTTTCAGGGTTTAATGATTTGGCATCATGCGGATGCACGCCTACCGACGCATAGACGTAGTCAAAACGGGACGCCAAAGCGACCGATGCCCGAGATGTATTCAAAGTTGACCCGCAGTTGACAATCACGTCAACCCCGGTTCGTCGCGCTTCTTCAATTGTTTGTTCCCGATCTTCTTGATAACGGTCATCATCGAAGTGGGCATGAGTTTCAAAATACATATCAGTGCAACGCCTCGAGTGCTTCCAGTTCTTTTTCCATATCTAGTCTAGGGAAAATGATCTCTCCCTTGATTGCTTTTGCGCCAACCGGCAAACTGCCCCACACAGAGGCACTTTCCCATGTAATCGCATCGGTAGCTTCTGCAATGCCAAGTTGCGCCTGAATTTTCCCAGGTGTCTCTGGCATAAACGGTTGGATGAGGATAGACACAATTCTTAATGTCTCAGCAAGATGATACATCACCATTGCCAAGCGCTCTTTTTGTGATTCTTCTTTTGCTAACGCCCAAGGCATGGTTTCATCAATGTATTTGTTGGCACGCCCAATTACTTTCCAGATTTCAGTCAGCGCGATGTTAAAGAGCAACTGATCTAACAACTCCTCCACCTTTTGTGGCAGCGCCTTGACCATCGATGAAAGGTCATCATCAAATGCGCCTGCTTGGCGTTCTTCAGGAATGACGCCTGCAAAATATTTGTCAATCATTGCAATAGAGCGACTGACGAGATTCCCCAGGTCATTTGCCAAATCCGAATTGATTCTACTGATTAATGCCTCGTTGGTAAACACACCGTCCGAGCCAAAGGGTACTTCTCTGAGTAAAAAATAGCGAATGGCGTCTAGGCCGTAGCGTTCGATGAGGATGACTGGATCGACGACATTGCCTTGTGATTTCGACATTTTGCCACCTTCCAGCAACAGCCAGCCATGTGCGAAAACCTGCTTCGGCAGTTCTTCTCCGAGCGCCATCAAGAGTGCGGGCCAAATGATGGTGTGAAATCTGACGATTTCTTTGCTCATCAAGTGCAAATCTGCTGGCCAGTAGTGTCGGAATGCGGAATCGTCATCGGATTCATATCCCAACGCAGTAATATAATTAGAAAGCGCGTCAACCCAGACATAAATGATGTGTTTTGGATCAAAGTCGACAGGCACGCCCCACTCAAACGAGGATCGTGACACTGCCAAGTCTTCTAGTCCAGGTTTGATAAAGTTATTAATCATTTCATTCAACCGTGACGCGGGTAATAAAAAGTTTGGGTGCGCCGCGTAATGTGCCATCAGTCGATCCGAATAATTGGAAAGCCTGAAAAAGTAGCTCTCCTCTCGCGTCAGTTCGACTTCGCGCGCACAGTCAGGGCATTTGCCATCTTTGAGCTGCGTCTTGGTCCAAAACGACTCACACGGCGTACAGTACCAGCCCTCATATTCACTCTTGTAAATGTCTCCTTGGTCGTACAGCCGCTTGAAAATGCGCTGAATAGAACGTTTGTGAGCTTCATCCGTGGTTCGGATAAAGCGATCGTTCGTGATTTCCATCCGTTTCCAAAGATCTTTGATGCCATCCACAATTTCATCAACAAACGCCTGTGGCGGAACTCCTTTTTCCTCAGCTCTTCGTTGAATCTTTTGCCCGTGCTCGTCTGTTCCCGTCAGGAAACACACATCGAACCCCTGAAAGCGCTTGTATCTTGCCATCGCGTCTGCAACCACAGTCGTGTAAGAATGCCCAATGTGAAGTTTTCCACTTGGATAATAAATCGGTGTTGTAATATAGTAAGTTTTCTTTTCCATGTTCCCTCACACTTTCGTCAAACTATTTGCGATGATTTCCTTGACTTTGTCTGGTAATGCTGCAATCTCAGGTTTGGAAAGACCTTCCGTAACGATGGGCTCGCCAATGAGCAAGCGGACTTTCACCGGACCCTTTTCCTTCTTCTTACCTTCAAAAAACTTATATGCACCGTCTACCGTAATCGGTACAATAGGTACCCCAGCACTCACAGCCATCTTGAACCCACCTGGCTTGAATTCCCCAAGCACGCCATCCTTTGCACGTGTCCCTTCCGGAAACACAACCATCGACGTCCCTTCCATCAGATTCGTCGTGGCTTGCCTGATTGCCGTCACCGACTGGCGAATGTTCTTACGATCGATGAACACACAATTCATGAGTTGCATCCACTTAGATAAAATCGGCACCTTCAGTATTTCAACTTTTGCAAGAAAGGCCTTCGGTCTTTTAATGTACCCCAGCATAATCGGGATATCAAAGTAACTCTGATGATTTGAAATAAAGCATACTGTCTCGATGCCTTCCAGCTTTTCTTCGCCAATGACGGTCACTTCACCGCCAGCACTTCGGATGAGATTACTCCCCCAAGAAATGCCTTCCTTCGCGATTAAATCTGGAATTTTACTTTGATCCGGTGTTTTTTTGATTTGATTCAACAATTTCTGAGAAGAAATTAAATAGAAAAATAACCAGAAAAAAAGTTTTATGTTTCGAATCATATTACTCCTCTTTACAGACTTATTTCTTCATTGCAATCGCGCTTTTTGCTGCCTTCACAATGGTCGCGCTCGTGAGTCCGTATTTTTCTAGCAACAACATCGGTTTCCCGGATTTCCCAAATACATCCTGAATCCCAACGCGTTTCACTGGAACTGGGAAAAGGTCTGCCACGACTTCTGTGACCGCGCCTCCAAGTCCACCAAGGACATTGTGTTCTTCTACTGTCACAATGGCGCCAGTTTCTTTTGCTGCTTTCAGAATGATTTCCTGATCAATCGGCTTGATGGTATGCATATCAATCAAGCGCGCATGAACGCCTTCCGCAGTTAATGTCTCCACTGCTGCCAAAGCAATTCCAACCATCATGCCAGTTGCAATGATGGTGACGTCGTTGCCCTCTTTGATTTGGATCCCCTTGCCGACTTGAAACGGGACATCCTCTTCGTAAAGCACGTCTACGGGCAATCTTCCGAGTCTTAAATAGACTGGCCCGTCAATTTCGATCGCTGCTTTGACCGCAGCGCGCATGGTGGTCGCATCCGAAGGATTGATGACAATCATGTTTGGAATCGCACGCATAATTGCAATGTCCTCTACGCTTTGGTGGGAAGCACCATCTTCGCCTACGGTAAGACCCGCATGTGAAGCACCGATTTTAACATTTAGCTTTGGATAACAAATTGAATTCCTCACTTGTTCGCATGCACGGAGTGCCGCAAACATCGCGAATGAACTCGCAAACACAACCTTCCCCGTTGTTGCGAGACCAGCTGCAACGCTCATCATGTTGCCCTCTGCAATGCCCATATTAACAAAACGTTCTGGGAAAACCTTCTTAAAAGTATCTGTCTTCGTCGATTTTGACAAGTCTGAGTCCAGCACAACAATTCTCGGATCTCCGCCAAATTCTGCAAGTGCGTTGCCATACGCTTCACGTGTTGCTATTTTTTGTGCCATCTTATTCTGCCTCCACTTCTGCTAGGTATTGATCAAGTTCCGCTATCGCGATGTCTCTTTGCTCCTGATTTGGCGCATTTCCATGCCAACCTGCCTGGTTTTCCATATAGGAAACGCCCTTCCCTTTGACCGTCTCTGCGACAATCATGGTCGGCTGATTTTTGACCGACTTCGCTTGCGTCAACGCCGCTTCAATTTGTGTCAAATTATGTCCATCAATCTTGATGACATGCCAGTTAAATGCTTTGAATTTTTCTGGCAACGGCTCAGGATTCATGACCTCACGGATGTCTCCATCAATCTGTAAGCTATTGTGATCGAGGAACGCAACGAGATTATCCAATTTATAATGCGCAGCAGACATCAGCGCCTCCCAAACCTGCCCCTCTTGGCATTCTCCGTCGCCGATGATTGCGTAAACTCTATAGTTCTTTTCGTCTAATTTCCCAGCAAGTGCCATGCCAACGGCCGCAGAAATCCCCTGCCCCAGTGACCCCGTACTCATATCTACGCCAGGAACATAAGTCATATTCGGATGTCCTTCAAGAATACTGTCGACTCCGCGAAACGTGTTTAAAATAGCTTTATCAAAAAAACCTCTTTCCGCAAGACATGCATATAACGCAGGTGCGCAATGTCCCTTTGACAAAACAAATCTGTCTCGATCCTCCCACTTGGGATTTTTGGGATCAATTTTCATTTCATTAAAATACAGCGATGTCAAGATATCCATGCAGGATAGCGACCCGCCTGGATGACCTGAAGATGCATGAAACACCTCGTCAATCGCATGTTTTCTGTTGATTGTGGCCTGCTTCTTCAAAGCCTTTAATCTGTCTTTCGTCATTTCGACAACTCCTCGTCAATAAATAATATACTCGAAAAGTATACCACTGACCACGTCTTATTTCAATCCATACGCACTTTAAACAAGGTTTTTTTATTTAATTGCATAACTTCCTGATAACAATACTGTGATGTCTGCCTTGGCTTTGATGCCACGGGTATCAGAAATCGGAGAGACAATCAGGTGTCTGAGGGCGACGAGTTGATTAGTATTCAAAGCCTTTCCATCCGTCAGATCGGTCAATTTGCCGATGACATGAGCAACGCCTGAAAAGACAACCAGCATACTGCCCTCTTTCAATAAGATGGTCTTTCCTTTTTTCACAGTGAGATAGTCCGCAGATTCTCCGTTTTTCGCTAAAAGTGTTGCAATTTGCGATTTCATAGTCTTGATGCTTGTTTTCGCAGATGCCAAAGAAGCTTCTGCGGAATCTAGCGCATGCTGCAAATTCGCAATCTTCGTGTTTAACGATTTTACTTTGCCATCGACATAAGACTTTGTAATCAAAGGATCCCCTGTGGAGCCGGGGGCTGCCGGTGTCGTCGCGTTTGACAGTTGTGTCACCACGAATGTAATAATTAAAATCATACAAAAGGCCAAAACCCTTGTGATGGATATGTTCTTTTTCATGTAAATCCCCCCAATATCATTCGAACGAACTCACTCGGTTACACTAGATAGTTGAGCACGTTGACTGCCTTCCCATTTTTGAAGTAGATGCGTGGAATTCGTTTCCCTACCAAACACACAATCTCATAGTTGATGGTCCCTGCAAAGGTCGCAACTTGAGCTGCCGAAATGGAGGCATTGCCTTGCGTACCAATGAGTACCACTTCGTCTCCAAGTGAAACGCTACCGCTGATGTCCGTCACATCCACCATACACTGATCCATACAGACACGTCCTACCACGGGTGCTTTTTGGCCATTGATGAGAACAAATGCTTTATTCGACAACGCCCTCATATATCCATCTGCATATCCGATCGGTACCGTGACAATCTGACTCTTGCGCGATGTCGTAAATGTTCTGCCATAACTAATATCGATCCCTGCGTCCACTTCCTTATTCATTATAACATACGACTTGATTTGCATGGCGGGTTTTAGGTCATAGGATGCAATTTCTTTTTGGGCATCGTCAAACGGCGAAAGGCCGAACAAAATCAATCCTGGTCGCACCATATCCAGATGCATGTGCGGGAATTTTAAGATTGCAGCACTGTTTGCAACATGTTTCACAGGAATGTGCACGCCGACTCTGCCCAATTCCGCACAAATACTCATAAACCGCTCGAACTGCATCTCCGTATAAGCTGGATTTGCATCGTCCGCCGTTGCAAAGTGCGTAAAAAGACCTTCGATGATAATGCCTGGCAACTGGCTGATTGAAGCGATTTTGTCCACAATGCTGTAACCCGACATAAACCCGACCCGTGTCATCCCCGTATCAATTTTAATATGAATCTTCACGTTTTTCTTTTGCCGCGTGGCCTCTGCGGAAAGCGCTTTTGCAAGATCTGTGTGATATACCGTCTGCGTGATCTGATGTGCGATGATCTGATCGACACGTCTTGGATCTGTATAACTAAGAACAAGAATTGGCACTTGAATACCAGACTGACGCAACTGGATCGCTTCGTCGAGCATCGAAACAGCAAGCCGTTCCACGCCGTTTTGCAACAGTTCCTGCGCAACATCTAGCACGCCGTGACCGTAGGCATCCGCTTTGACTACGCCCAATATTTCTGTGCGCTTGCTCACAAGCGCGCGAATGTGTTTCACATTGTGTGCGATGCAGTCTAAATCAATTTCGGCCCAGGTACGATTTGCAAAATTTCCTAACTCATTCATCTTATTTGACTCCATTTCGCCGTGGCACTCTCTCTTCTAGCAAGACACTTGCTTGTGAAATATGACTTACAATGTCAGTCGGCAACATGGAAAGCATCCCTTTATCATGTGCAGCCAGATCTCCGGCGAGCCCGTGCAAAAATGATCCGCCCAATGCTGCATCGTAAAGTGGCAATCCTTGTGCGACAAGCGCCGCAATCATGCCAGACAATACATCACCTGATCCAGCCACAGCCATACCCGGATTCCCATTGGTATTAATTGCTGTCTGTCCTTGTTGGGAACAGATGACCGTACCGGCCCCCTTCAACAAGGTGACGCATTTTGTTGTTTTTGAAAAATCTTTGACGAAAGCTAAACGGTCTGCAAGAATCTCATGCTTGGAAACCTTAGAAAGCCGCTCCAACTCGACAAGATGCGGTGTAATAATGACTTCCCTGGTCAAATCCTTTTTCTCAATCGCATTCAACGCGTCAGCATCTAGAATCATCGGTGTTTGCACAGATTTTAATAGTTTCCTCACAATTTTAAATGTTTCTTTGCTATTCACCATGCCTGGCCCTATGATGATTACGTCGACTTGCTTTGCTGCATCGAGAAGTTCGTTCACACTCTTATCAGAAATGGTGCCCTTTTCTGTTTCCTCCATCATCAAACCGATTGCCGAGGGAACCAAAATAGAAACTGAGTTCCAAACCCTCTCGGTGGTCGCAACATAAACTAGTCCTGCACCTGCCGCAAACGCACCCATTGCACACAACGCCGGTGCCCCACGCATGCCATTGGAGCCAGCAATACATAGCACCCGACCGTATGTCCCCTTATGCGAATTTGTTTTGCGGGAAAATAATTGATTATCCAAATTCGCTTGTTCTAATGTGATCAACGCAAGAATTTTCTCTGACAT
>Ga0194063_10001712_pt1 | contig 14038 bp, 14 predicted proteins | sample SepL3720m_MetaG_FD_155459 | JGI IMG/M metagenome (GOLD analysis project Ga0194063, IMG submission 155459) | Anoxic zone freshwater microbial communities from boreal shield lake in IISD Experimental Lakes Area, Ontario, Canada - Sep2016-L373-20m | ecosystem: Environmental > Aquatic > Freshwater... | reverse complement strand
GACTGGCTCAGCAAGCCATCCAGATCACGCCAACAACCTATGAAATGCTCGTCCGACCACAACCTGTCGCCCCATGTTGAGCCAAGTGAATACCCAGGTTTTCTTATCACGTTTCTCCTCGCATCGCTGACCGGCGAGGTCTCCGCCCAAAAGCTCCGCGTCGTCACGCGGGACATCGAGCCGTTTTCATTTGAGAAAGACGGGCGCCGTGTCGGATTTGCCATAGAGCTGTGGGACCATGTCGCGCGCGAGTTGAAAATCGACTACGATCTGACGGGTGTCGGCAGCGCGAAAGAAATGGTCGGGGCATTGGAAGCCAAGTCCGCCGATGTCGCGGTCGGCGCGCTAAGCATCACCGCGGAGCGCGAAAAGGCGATCGATTTTTCTCAGCCATTCTACGAATCCGGCCTGCAGATCGTCGTTTCGAAGAAGGCTGGGGGCCTCGCGGATTCGATCTGGGCGATGCTCCGCAACCTGTTCAGCTGGCAGCTGGCGGGAGGCTTTGTTGCGGCTCTTCTTGTCATGTTCATCATCTCGCACCTGGTCTGGCTGTATGAGCATCCGGTCAACGAGGAAATGTGGCCGAGGTCGTATCTTGCGGGCATCGGAGAATCCTTCTGGTGGACAGTAAGTATTTTCCTTGTCGGTGGCGCGGACAACAAGGGGCCGGTCGGCCTGGGCGGACGCATCGTGGCCACCATCTGGATGCTGGCCAGCGTCATCGCGGTGTCGCTCCTCACGGCCTCGCTGAGCGCGGTTCTGACCGTCAACTCCCTCACCGGAGACATCAACGGGCCGAGCGACCTGCCCGGCAAGGAGGTCGCGACCATTGGAGGGAGCACATCCGAAGCCTGGTTGAAAAAACAGGGCGCGAACGGCGGGGCGAAGGTGAGCCTGAGCGTTTTTCCCGATATCCCCGCCTGCCTGGACGCGCTCAAGGGCGGCAGGGTGCAGGCTGTCGTTTTTGACGCGCCCATCCTCAAATACTATGTGAACAAAGCGGGGCCGGATGACTTCACCCTTGTCGGCGGTCTCTTTGAGCGGAACAATTACGGCTTCGGACTTCGTCAAGACAGCCTGCTGCGGGAAACCATCAACCAGACCCTGCTCAATCTGAACGAGAACGGCGTGACCGACGAACTCAAAAAGAAGTGGTTCGGCGCAGGGAGCTAAGCTCCGCCTTCCTCTTCAATTTCCCGCAAGCTTATGAAAACGAAACTCACAATATTCGCTTTGGTGCTCTGCCTTTTTCCGCTGCTGGCCTCGGCGGAACCGGAGTCCGTGCTGCGGCAGTTCCTTTACAGCACGCCGAACACCTACGGATGGCAGCCGGTTAAAGGCGACGTCACCTATGATTTTTTCAAAGACGGGCGGCTTCACGTCCAGGGCCCGGACGGGGAGGCGACAATGTGGGCCGGGACATGGAAGCTGAATGGCAACCAGGTCACCCTCAAAATCCCGGATTTGAAAACCAACAAGACTTTCAAGGTGACCATCGACAGCGGCGATCTCCTCTTGGATGGCCACCGGTATCGCCGCTGCGCACCCTGATCGGACTGATCGAAAATTTTCGCGTCTCGCGGGTTGCGAAATCCGGCGGTTCCCGCCAATACTTCCCGACCTATGGAAAAAATCGTCGTCGCATATTCCGGGGGCCTTGACACCTCGGTCCTTCTGAACTGGCTCAAGGAAACCTACGGGGCCGAGATCGTGGCGTTCTGCGCGGATGTCGGCCAGGGGGAGGAACTCGACGGGCTCGAGGAAAAAGCCCTGCACACCGGCGCGGCCAAATGCTACGTCGACGACCTCCAAGAGGAATTCGCGCGGGACTTTATTTATCCGATCCTGCAGGCGGGCGCACTTTACGAGGGGCAGTATTTTTTAGGCACAAGCATCGCGCGGCCGCTCATCGCGAAGCGGATGGTCGAGATAGCGAAGGCAGAAGGCGCGTCCGCGGTCGCCCACGGCGCGACCGGCAAAGGTAACGACCAGGTCCGGTTCGAGCTCACGGCCGCCGCGCTCGCGCCGGACATCACGGTGATCGCCCCGTGGCGGGACTCGCGGTTCCGCGAGAAGTTTCCCGGCCGCGCCGAGATGATCGCCTATGCCGAAGCCCACGGCGTGCAGGTCGCGGCGAGCTCGAAAAAACCGTTTTCGATGGACCGGAATCTCCTGCACATCAGCTACGAGGCCGGGATTCTCGAAGATCCCTGGTTCGATGCCGGTGATCTGAAGAACCGCGACTATTTCACCACGCTCTCGGTGCTCCCCGAGGACGCGCCGGACAAGCCGGAACTCGTCGAGCTGGAATTTGAAAAAGGCAACTGCGTCGCCGTGAACGGCGAGGCGCTGAGCCCGCTCGGCGTCATGCGCAAGCTCAACAAGTTCGGCGGGGCGCACGGGGTCGGCCGGGTGGACATGGTCGAGAACCGTTTCGTCGGAATGAAGAGCCGCGGGGTCTACGAAACCCCCGGCGGCGCGATCATCCACTTCGCGCACCGTCAGATGGAATCGCTCACGATGGACCGCGAGGTCATGCACCTGCGCGACGGGCTCATCCCGAAATACAGCACGCTCGTCTATAACGGGTTCTGGTTCGCGCCGGAACGCGAGGCCATCCAGGCGCTCGTGGCCGAGTCGCAAAAACATGTGACCGGCACCGTGCGCGTGAAGCTTTACAAAGGCGGGATCCACGCCGCCGGACGCAAAAGCCCGCTCAGCCTCTACAACCCGCACATCGCCACCATGGAGGCCGACCCCACGCAGGCCTACAACCAGGACGACGCCACCGGGTTCATCCGCCTCAACGGCCTCCGCCTCAAAGTGGCGGCAGGGGTGCATAAGAAATAGTCAGCCGGAAGCGGCGCTCACATAAGGCGGTTTTGGGATGCTGCCCGTGCAGGGCAGGACGCATTTGACGCGACTACCCAGAGCGGCGTCTGCTTCGCAGCCTTGCCTTGGGCTGTTGGATGCAGCCCCGTTTGGGGCGCCATTCTAGCCGATTTTTCGCAGCCCCGAGGCGTCGATCACCCAGCGTCCTTTTTCGGAAACTACATATTTTTTGACTCCCGGGTTGACGATTTTGTATCCGCGGATCCGCAGGAACTCGGGGGTTTCCGCGGATGCCATTTCCGCATCGCCGAGCTCTTCGAGGAGGTAGCCGGGCCCCGGGGAAACGTCCAGGTTCTTGACCGTCACGGCCGCGCCGGGAGCGGCGGAGATGACGAGCGACGCGTCGCCGGAGACGGTGACGTTCTCCAGCGTTAAATCTCCATCGAGAACAACCGTGCTGGCTCCGGACACGGAACCGCCCCGGATGCGCGCTTTGACCTCGTCGAGCGTCAGCGCAAACGACGGTCTCAGGATCACGCGGGGCCCAGGGGTAAACGGGATCCCGCGGATCTGGCGGGCCGGCTCGTCGGCCACCGCCATCCCCGCCGCGCGCAGCTTCATGCGCCCGGCAAGGTAGAAGTCGTTTTCCGCGCTGGACGCGCTCTCCGGCGGGCCGTTTTTGGCGGCCTTCTCTGCGGCTTCGGCGAGGTTGTTTTTGCAGGGGCTGAAACACCAAGCCCGGTCGAAGATGGTGACGCCGACTTTTTCGCCCGATGCGAAGAACTTGGGCAGATCCTGCATCAGCGTTTCGAGCCGGGCGGGCTTTTTGAAGGAGGTGCGCGAGGCGTCGGTGAACTTGGGGTTCACGAACTCTGCGATGATTCCCTGCGAGGATTCCAGGACGCGCAGATACGGCTCCATGCGGATGACCAGCAGGTTGATGTTTCCGGGGAAGCGGGAGTGGCCTCGTTCGTTTGGAACATCTCCCTCGGGGCTCACGGTCGCGCGCAGGAGCGGGTCGAGCTGGTTGTATTCGACATTGATCGTGAGATCCGGTGAGCCGGGTTTGACAAGCGTGGTGATTCCGCCCACGGCCTCGCCGGGCACGCGGTTGACGGCGATGGAATTGAAATCGTAGCCGCGCTGCTCGGAAACCCCGATCGCCGCAAGCGCCGCGTTGAAAACCTGGCCGTTGGTATCCTGGATGAAAAGCAGGTACCGGATCCCCTCCGCCACCAGCTTTTTTGCCGTGCCGCTCGAATGGAGGAGCATGTGGATGTCCCCGTGCCCGTGCGGCTTCATGATCAGTTCGTAGGGCTTTTCGAGCGCGAGGCGTGCATCAATGTCCGCCAGCGCGGGAACAAGCTCCTGGCGGAGGACCGTAATCTGCCCGCTTTCGAGGCCGAAATTTTTGTTGGCAGCCAATGCGGCCGCCGTCCCCGCGTCGGTATCCATGCTGGTCATGATCACCAGCGGAATGCGGCGGCCGAGCTTTTGCGAAGCCGCGCGGATGACCCCCGCGTAGTGGGCGAAATAGGACGTGTTTTCCGTGACTTCGACCGGGATATCGAGCTTGTTGCCATGGTAGCCCAGCCGCTCGCCGAGACCGCCCGCAACCAGGACGACCGCCGTCCGCGCAAACGCGTCGCGGCCGGCGGCTTCCGCTGCGGAATAGTCGTCGCCGAACCCCGACAGATCCACGATGTCCGGCTGTTCCGGGGTGCAGCCGTCGTAGGGGTTGCTCCCGGTGACGGCATCCGCCAGGAGCGCCCGCGCATTTTTTATGTAGCCCGGCAGACCACCCGGATACGATCGGTGGGCAGACTGCAACACCTTCAGAAATTTCCGCTTCCTGTCGTCGTTGACGCCCGGTTTGTCCCAGCCCGCGTAGAGGTGGTGCTGCCCTTCGGCGATCAGGCTTCTGGCGAGATCTTTGTCCTCCGGCGTAAGCTGGCCTTCATTTTCATAAAACGCTTCGAGTCCGTCGGCGGGGCGTGAGGTGTTCGGCATGGCAGATGAAATCTGTATTTCCTCGTGGCGGAATTGACAATCCGGGAGTGGGTGCCGGAAATCCCCGCACGGAGGATCGGGCACGCGGGGCGCGGGTTAGAAGTTGCGGAAGCTCATCGCCCCGGCGGCGGCGTGAAACTCGTCTGACTCCGGGTCTTTGGCGAGGTAGGCAATGGTCTTGTCCTTTTCCTCGAGAACCGGGATCTCCCCCGGCCCGGACCAGCCCTTTTCGTGGCCGGTGACGGTGTAGTGGATCTTGATCAGGTCGCCCACCTTCACGTTCGCGGCGCGGGTGGCTTTGTTGACCAGCGCCATGAGGCGGATGCTCTGGCTCCCGGGACTTTCCCCCGGCTCGATCTCCACCCGGAGGACCTCGATCTCCACGACCTCCGTCGCCGCGTTTTGCATCCGTTCGTAGGCGGAAGGAGGAAGTTCCGCCCGGGCCAGGGTCGGGCAGAGGATCGCGAGCAGCAGGATCAGTCGGCGCATCGCTCCTTTTTGTCTGCTGCGGCGCCGATGGGCAAGCAAATGTCAAAGCAAAGTCGCGGTTGCATCCGGTCCGGTTTGCGTTCAATGTTCCTGCGCTTCATTTTAAACATATGGCTGATTACGATTTGATTGTTGTGGGCGGCGGGCCCGCCGGATACGTGGGGGCGATCCGCGCGGCGCAGCTCGGGAAAAAAGTGGCGTGCATCGAGATGGACCGCGCCGGCGGGACGTGCCTCAACTGGGGGTGCATCCCGACAAAATCCCTCCTGAAGAACGCCGAGGTTTACCAGCTCCTGAGCCGCCATGCCGCCGATTTCGGGATCAAGGTCGAGGGCCTCAGCTACGAGTGGGACAAGGTCATCGGCCGCAGCCGCAAAGTGGCGGACCGGCTCGCGGGCGGCATCGAGATGCTCTTCAAAAAAAACAGGATCGACTACATCCGCGGCGAGGCCGCGATCCCGAAGGCCGGAGTGGTTGAAGTGACCGACAAGGACGGGAAAAAGGAGGAATACAAAGGCGCGAAGATCCTCGTTTCGACCGGCGTCGTGACCCGCGAGATGCCGGGGTTCCCGTTCAATGGCAAGAGCGTCATCAGCAGCAAGCAGGCGATGGTTCTCGCCGATCAGCCGAAGGATATCATCATCGTCGGGGCCGGCGCCATCGGGGTCGAGTTCGCGTATTTTTTTAACAGCTTCGGCACGAAGGTGACGCTGGTCGAAATGCTCCCGAACATCCTCCCGATCGAGGACTCCGATGTCAGCGCGGCGCTCGAAAAATCCCTGGCCAAGCAGGGGATCAGGATCCTCGCCGGCACGAAGGTCGAGAAGGCCGAGGCCACGAACAAAGGCGTGCGCCTCACCGTGAGCGGAAAAGCCAGCGAGACGATCGAGGCATCGATCGCGCTCGTCGCGATCGGAGTGAGCCCGCTCATGCCGCAGGGGATCAAGCTCGAGACCGACGCCAAGGGCTGGCTCAAAACCGACGCCAACTACGAGACCAGCGTCAAGGGCATCTACGGGGCCGGCGACATCATCGGGCCGCCGTGGCTCGCCCACGTCGCCAGCTTCGAGGCCGTCCAGGCGGTCGAAGGGATGTTCGCGGGAAAGAAGCCCCGCAGGGCCGGCGTCTTCCCCGGCTGCACCTACTGCCAGCCTCAGGTCGCAAGCGTCGGACTCACCGAGCGCGCTGCAAAGGAAAAGGGCCTAGCGTTCAAGATCGGAAAATTCCCGTTCATGGCCAGCGGAAAAGCCCAGGCCGTCGGCGAAAGCGAAGGCTTCGTCAAACTCATCATCGGCGAAAAGCACAGCGAGATCCTCGGCGCGCACATCATCGGTGCCGACGCCACCGAGATGATCGCGGAGCTCGGGCTCGCGATCACGATGGAGGCGACCTGCGAGGAGCTCATCTCCACGATCCACGCCCACCCGACGCTGAGCGAAGCCGTCCACGAGGCCGCCCACGCCTCGCAGGGGCACGCGATCCATTTCTGATTCCCTGCACCTACATCGCCTCGCGGTAAAGGTTCTCGGTGTTGGCGATTTGTTTCGCGGCGGAGAATTCGCGGCTCACGAAATCCGCCCCCGCCGACGAGAGGAGCGCATAAAGGTCCGGGTCTTTTGCGAGGAGCAGAAGCGCCTGCGCGAGGCCCTGCCAATCGCCCTCGCGGCATAGAAGGCCGGTGGCCCCATTCCGGATGACCTCCGGGATGCCGCCGTGATCGGTCGCGACGGACGGAAGGCCGGAAGCCATCGCCTCGAGAAGCGAGTTCGGAATCCCCTCGACAGCGCCGCCGACGGTCTCGCTGGGATGCAAAAATATATGCGAGCTTTCGTAGAGGCCGGACAGCGCGACCTGGGAGAGGAACCCGGGAAACTCGACGCTGGCGGATATGCCGAGCGACGCGGCCAGCCCGCGCAAGGCGGCTTCCAGCGGACCCTCACCCGCGACCGTGAATTTCGACTGCGGGTGGATCTTTAAAAATTCCGCAAAGGCCCGGAGCGCGGTCGCGATGCCTTTTTTCGGGACCAGCCTGGACGCCTGCAGGAGATGCCATCTGCCATCCGGGGGCGGGCTGTGCGGGGCGCATTTGATCGGCGGCAGAACGGTCCTCATGATGCGGAGCTTCGAGGCATCGCACCCGAGGGCTGCGACTTTTTCCGCGAGCTGCTCCGAGCGGCACAGCACGAGGCGGGCGCGGTCGAACACCTCGCGACGGGCTGCGCCGAAAGCCGGCCCCGCAATCCGCCCGGTCACATCCGAACCGTGGAAGGAAACGACTACGGGAACTTCGGCCCGCCTCATCAGCGGGAGCAGGTGGACCGCAACATTCCCGAAAAAGATATGGAGGAGCGCTGCCTCCGTGCGCCGCATGACCGAGAGCATTTTCTCCGCCTCCGCGCCGGTGATCTGCCAGGGCTTTCCCAGCCAGCGTTCGAGCCCGCGCCCCACAAAGCGGAAGCCGGAGCGCGGGACGACCTCCACCTGCCGCGCCGCCCACTCACCTTCGCATTTTTGGGTGATGACGACGGGCGAGAAGCCGCTCAGGCCCGAGATCTGCCGGTGGATGTGGAGCATCTCCGGACGCAGGAACGTCGCGCAGAAGAGCGCCACCACGGGACGGTTACCATTCAACGCCGACAACGGTGAGTGTTTCCGAATGGTGGGGGGTGCCGGGGCCGAAATCCCGCGATACAAACTTTTCGCCCGTCCCGTAGGCCTTGGGTGCGAGCGGGTTCACCGCCTGCCACGGCTTCTTCGTGAAGATCTCCTTCACCATCCCCTCGATCGTCGGCCTGGCCGGCTCCAACTCTTTGACAATCGTTCGCTGCCGCCCGGGGGGCGCCACAAAATCCTGCGCCACCGCCAGGCCGGCGCAAGCCATGAGAAACAGCAGTGTCGGTTTCATATATTCTAATTACCACCCCCGCGTCCCCCGGGCAAGTTCGACGACGCGGCCGACGCGAAAAAATGATCCAAGGGATCGTTTGCGAAATCCCGGGTTTTGAGGGATGGTCTTCGTTGCCGGGGCCGCAGCCCGGGCCATCCGATCATGAGAAAAACAGGCGCCATTCTTTGTGGGATCACAGCAGCCGGCATCCTTGCGGGATGCCGAAATGCTGAAGGCCGATGGCGGCCGCCCGATCCGATCGGGTATGCGCTGTTCGAGCTGATCGACCGCGGGCCACACACACCGCCACCGAATCGAAGCTCCGATGCGGATTATGTCGTGGCCCCATCCCCCACTCCGGAGCGGGGCGTCCCTCCCTCGCAAAATTCCATTTGGGTCGAGGGGACCTGGGGTGTTTCCGCCGGGCGAAGGGTTTGGATCCCCGCCCACTGGCAGTAGCTTCAAGCTATCTATTTGGGCCAGCGCTTCAGGTTCTGGACAGCAGCAATCCGACGCCATAACTCCGGATCATTCCGGTTCTCGGTCCTCAGCAGATACTCGATGTATTCTTCGCGGGACATCCCGACGGAGGCAAACGGCGCCTTCTGCTGCCCTGTCAGGCGGTGGCTGCCGATTTCTGAAAATACATCAAAAACAAAAACCGCAGCCACCACAACGAGGGCGGCGAGAGAGAGCAGCAGGATCAGGAATGTTCTCATTCGGCTGATGAAAGCCTACCCCGTTCAGCCGCCGGACTCCAGCGGGAATTGTCCGGGGAATTTCTTCAACGCCGAGTCGGTGAAGATGTTTGGCTTCGGATGTTCGGGTGCTGAGGCTGGGTCTTTGGCATCGCGCGGTTGAGGGCGCTGACCACCGCCTTGATCGATGCCAGCTCGATATTCGTGTCGCTGCCAACACCGAAGAACGTCCCTCCATCCGGCATCTTGATCTGCATGTAGCTGACCGCCCGGGCCCCGGCTCCCGCGCCCATCGAGTGTTCGGAGTAGCTGAGCACATCGAAGCGCGGCAGGCTGGTGCTCCGGAGCGCGTTCACAAACGCGTCGATCGGCCCGTTGCCGGCCCCTTGGAGAACCATTTCACTGGCATCGTGGACGAGACGGGTCTCGCAGGTCACCGTGCTCGAACGCTCGACCGTGCAGAACTCCTCGAGCCGGACCGGCCCGTCGGCGGGCATATACGTCGCGGCGAAGACGTCGCGGATTTCCTGCGGGCCGAGTTCGGTGCCTTTCTTGTCGGAGATCGCGTTGATGATGCGGCCGAGCTCCTTTTGCATCGCCCTCGGGAGCTGGTAGCCGAATTCCTTTTCGAGCACGTAGGCGACCCCTCCCTTTCCGGACTGCGAGTTGATCCGGATGATCGCCTTGTAGCTCCTTCCGACATCGGCGGGATCGATCGGGATGTAAAGGACGTCCCAGGGGTTCCCCGGCTTCTGCTGCTCCCAGGATTTTTTGATCGCGTCCTGGTGGGAGCCGCTGAAGGCCGTGAAAGCCAGGTCCCCGGCATAAGGCTGGCGCGCGGGGACCTCCATCCGGGTGCAGCGCTCGTAAATCTCCCGGATGCTGTTGATGTCGCTGAAGTCGAGCCCGGGGTGGATTCCCTGGACGTAGAGGTTCAGCGCAACGGCCGCGATATCGAGGTTTCCGGTGCGTTCGCCCAGGCCGAACAGCGTGCCCTCGACCCGGTCCGCGCCTGCGAGCAGGGCCAGTTCGGTCGCCGCGATCCCCGTGCCGCGGTCGTTGTGCGTGTGGAGCGAGAGCGTCGTCGCATCCCGCCGGGTCAGGTGCGTGGACATCCACTCGATCTGGTCGGCATGCACGTTCGGGGTCGCGTATTCGACCGTGGCCGGCAGGTTGAGGATGATCTTGTTGTCCGGGCCCGGCTGCCAGACGTCGGTCACCGCCTCGCAGATCTCCAGGGAAAAACCCAGCTCCGTGCTCGTGAAGCTCTCCGGGGAATACTCGAGGCGGATCCGCGTTCCCTCCTCGACCAGCGGGCGCATTTCCCTTTTCAGGAACGCGACCGCGCCGGTGGCGATGCCGACGATTTCCTCCCGCGTCGCATGGAAGACATACTCGCGCTGCTTGGGCGAGGTGGAATTATAGAGATGAAAGATGACGCTTTTCGCGCCGCGCAGGGCTTCAAGCGAGCGGGCGATCAATTCCTCCCGGCACTGGCAGAGGACCTGGATCGTCACATCGTCCGGAATCAGTTTTTTTTCGATCAGGAGCCTGCAAAAATCGAATTCGATCTGCGACGCCGACGGGAATCCGATCTCGATCTCCTTGAAGCCGATCCGCACCAGCATCTCGAAATACTCGAGCTTCTCGGCGACGCTCATCGGCTGCGGCAGCGCCTGGTTTCCATCCCGCAGATCCACGCTGCACCAGGCCGGAGCGCACTGGAGCGTCCGGCCCGGCCACTGGCGTCCGGGAAGATCGACCGGCGGGAACGGGCGGTATTTTGTGACAGGCGGCTTTTGCATAAGTCCGTGGCACGATAACATAAACCGCCGCCAAGGAAAACAAATGTCGCCGCGCGCGTCGTCGCCGCGTCGCCGGTAACATCTCTTTTCAAGCATCCGGTTTTCTGCTTACCATCCCGACATGGTCCGCGAAGCAAAAATCGAACGCAAGACATCCGAAACATCCATCGCGCTGCGGTTTGTCGTCGATGGGAAGGGGGATTCCACGCTGGTCACGGGGATCCCGTTTTTTGACCACATGCTGACGCTGTTCGCAAGGCACGGGCTGTTTGATCTGGAGCTAGATGCGCGGGGCGACATCGCGGTGGACTACCACCACACGGTCGAGGACACCGGCATCACGCTCGGTCAGGCCCTCGTGAAGGCGCTCAAAGACAAGGCCGGGATCCGGCGCTACGGGTTTTCCTACGTTCCCATGGACGAGGCGCTGGTCCGCGTCGTCGTGGACCTGAGCGGGCGGCCGTATCTGGCCTTCAATGCCCCGAAAAACGTCGAGCCGATCGGATGCAACTTCTCCTTTCAGCTCGTCGAAGAATTTCTGCGCGCCGTGTCGGTTCACGGCGGCATGAACCTGCATGTGGACATCCTGGCCGGACGGGACGCGCACCACATGGCGGAGGGGGTTTTTAAAGCCCTTGCCCGCGCGCTCGATCAGGCAACGCAGATTGATCCGAGGGTGCAAGGGGTTCCGAGCACCAAGGGAATCCTGTGAGATCCCGTTCCATCGGGGTCGTGGACTACGGCAGCGGCAACCTGCGCAGCGTGCGCAAGGCGCTCGAGGCATCGGGGGCTTCGACATCCCTCGTGTCCGGGGCATCCCAGCTCGCGGATCTCGACGCGGTGGTCGTTCCGGGAGTCGGATCGTTCGGCGATTGTGCCGCGAACCTGCAGGGGGCCGGGCTCTGGAATCCTCTCCGTGAATGGATTTCCTCAGGGCGCCCCTACCTTGGAATCTGCCTCGGATACCAGCTCTTGTTCGAGTCCAGCGAGGAATCCCCCGGTGTGAACGGCCTCGGCGTTCTGCCCGGGAGAGTGGTCCGGTTTTCCCATGCCGGACTGAAGGTGCCGCACATGGGATGGAATTCCCTCTCGAACCTCAAAGGCCCGCTGTTCCAAGGACTGCAGGACGAGACCTCATTCTACTTCGTGCATTCGTTTTTTCCCGTGCCGGCGGATGCCACCCTGGCGAGTTCGACCTGCGAGTATGGAGCTCGGTTCGCGGCCAGCGTTTCCCGCGAAGCGCTTCACGCAACCCAATTTCACCCGGAAAAAAGCCAGGCCGCCGGGCTCGCCGTGCTCCGGAATTTTCTATCCACCTTATGATCCTGCTGCCAGCCATTGACCTCATGGGCGGCGAAGTCGTGCGCCTCAAGCGCGGGCTCGCCTCCGAAAAGACCGTCTATTCATCCGACCCCGTCGCCTTCGCGAAAAAATGGGAGGACTCGGGTGCCGACTGGCTCCATCTCGTGGACCTTGACGCCGCGTTTTCCGGGGAACCAGCGAACCTTCCCTCCATCGAAAAAATCTGCTCGGCCGTGAATATCCCGTGCGAGCTCGGCGGCGGGATGCGAAGCGTCGAAAATGTGAGCGCGGCGTTCAGCTGCGGGGTCAGCCGGGTGATCCTGGGCACCAAAGCCTGCGAATCCCCGGAATACATCGCCGAGATCTGCGAGGAATTCGGCGGGGAGCGAATCGCGGTGGGGATTGACGCGAACCATGGCAAGGTTGCGGTGAAAGGCTGGACCGAGACGACTTCCACATCCGCCGCCGACCTCGCGATCATCGCCCAGGTGGCGGGGGCGGGCACGGTTATCTACACCGACATCGCCACCGACGGGATGCTCGAAGGACCGAATTTTTCCGAACTTGAAAACCTCCTGAGCATCCTCGACTGCCAACTGATCGCCAGCGGAGGCGTTTCGTGCGCGGAAGATCTCCGGAGGCTTTCCAACATACCCCACCTGCACGGGGCGATCATCGGCAAGGCCCTCTACGACGGCCGCATCACCGGCAATCTGCGGAAGCTGGTTTCGTGAGGCCTTGCCAAATATGAGCGGCAGCATTTTTCCGGACGAGGAATCTCCTTGCCTCGAATGGGGTTCCATGCGAGAGAAATTGACATCTCTCCGACACTCGGCGTGTTTGGGAGCCGGAAGAAAGAAGCCGGAAAAATCCGGGGTTGTAGCTCAGTTGGTAGAGCACCGCGTTCGCAATGCGGGGGTCAGGGGTTCGAATCCCCTCAGCTCCACTTTCGGCCGAGGGTCATCGCCTGCCTCCGTGGACCATCTGCACAAAACGCACAGGCGCGATCGATCTCCCCTGGATCTGCCCGTGAATTTCTTGACGGAAAGGCTTGCCCCGAGTTTTGCCGGAAGTAATGTTGTCATCTTGCGGCTGGGTAGCTCAGTTGGCAGAGCAGAGGACTGAAAATCCTCGTGTCGGGGGTTCGATTCCCTCCCCAGCCATTTTTTCTTGTAACACTTTATCAGCAAGGGGATTCCTCGATTTTCTGGATTCCATGCTACTAAAATATTCAACAAAAACTCCTAAAATCTGGCCGCTTCTTCAATTACGTCGCATGTTGTTTGAAGACGTTTAGAGGCGTTCCTTTCCCCACCTGCTGACGGTCAATTCGCCCGGAAGACACAAGTTATTTCGCCTTCTCTGGCCTGACAATCGGGGTTCGATTTCCCCCCGCCTGACCAAGTGCCGTCCATTTTTTCGCTTCTTCCGAAAAGTTTCGTCTTAGCCGACGAATTTGAACTTGGATTCATGGAGTGAGTAGAGGCGGAGTTTGAAGAAGTCCTGGTCACGGAAGCCGAAGGCGCTGGAGAGGATGCCGCGGATTTTGCGGTTGATGCCTTCCATCTTGCCGCTGGTGAGATGGGTTTTGTAATAGCTGAGGATTCCTTTGGCGTGGCGCAGCAGGGTGGAGGCCATGGCTTGGAGTTGGCGGATGCCGCTGGCATTGGCTTTTGCGCACCATTCGCGCATGAAGGCCCATGCCCTGCGTCCGTCGGTCTGCCCCCAGATCAAGCCCAACTCCTCCTTGAGCAGGTAGGCGCATTGGAGAGGTTCGTTGAGGCGAAGGGCGCGCTGGAGGCGACTGGCGGCGTCCTTCTCCAAGTTGTCTTTGCGATGGAGAAGAAGCCAACGCAGGCCTTTGATCGCTTGCCGGGCATCATCCCCGGCGACTTCTCGGACCAACTCGCGGCGGATGTCGTCGAGCTTTTCGTTCATCAGTTTGATCACATGGAAGTGGTCGAAGGTCAGGATCGCGTGGGGGGCGTGCGCCCGGACGCTGGCCGCGTAGGCCC
>Ga0194063_10001711_pt1 | contig 14040 bp, 15 predicted proteins | sample SepL3720m_MetaG_FD_155459 | JGI IMG/M metagenome (GOLD analysis project Ga0194063, IMG submission 155459) | Anoxic zone freshwater microbial communities from boreal shield lake in IISD Experimental Lakes Area, Ontario, Canada - Sep2016-L373-20m | ecosystem: Environmental > Aquatic > Freshwater... | reverse complement strand
CTACCAGCAGCGTCCTAAAAGACGCGACATTAGAAACCGGTTTGATCGTCAAAGTCCCAGCTTTTATTAAAACTGGCGATATTATATCTGTTGATACTACAACTGGCGAATATCGCGAACGCAAGAAAGCTTAGCTAAAAATGACAAAACAACGATTGGATAACGCGCTAGTAGAGCGTAAATTAACATCCAGTCGTTCTCAGGCGGAAAGCTATATTAAATTAGGCAAAGTAACAGTTGATGGTCGGGTTGTGTCAAAACCTGGTCATTTTGTTGGGCCAAATTCTGCGGTCGCGATAACTGCCGAGGTGCAATATGTCAGTCGGGCTGGGTTGAAACTGGCGTCGGTGGTTGACGTCTTCAAATTAAATTTCCGCGATAAAGTTGTGCTAGATGTTGGCAGTAGTACCGGTGGCTTTACTGATTATTCGTTGAAAAACGGTGCGTGTAAAGTCTATGCGGTAGATGTTGGCACTGACCAATTACATCCTAGCCTGCGTCGTGATAAACGAGTAGAGTCGCACGAGAAAACTGATATCCGTGATTTCTATTTGAAAGTCGTCCCAGATATTATTGTGATTGATGTATCATTCATTAGTTTGCGCGAGATTTTGCCACATTTATATAATCATTTGTCTGGGTCGAACACGCAGGTCGTTGCGATGGTAAAGCCTCAGTTTGAAGCCGGGGCAGGGCAGACTAACAAAGGTGTGATTAAAAACGATTCAATGCGCCGTCAAATATTACGTGATTTTGAAGATTGGGCCCGTGGTTATTTCGTTATTAACGATAAACGTGACAGCGATGTCGCTGGGGCAAAAGGCAATCAAGAGCGGTTTTATTTATTGAAATCTATTTCTAGTTAAGTTAGAGTTATTCTATGGACCAAACATTAAATGTCATATCAAGGTATATAGAAATCTCGGCAATATCTATTAGGGATAATATATCAAATATCAACAGGTCTCATTATGGCCTTCTAGGAGAGATAATTGATTTGGCTAGAGCGGGTAAGGTAGAAGAGCTGGTGTCTCTTCATCACGGTAATAATATTGCAGACGAGAGGTCGCCGGCAGGTTATAGTATTTGGGATTGTCCTTCCCCGGCATCATCTAACGGCGACCAGTTTGGCTCATTGTTTTATGAGCTTGAAGATATTATACACAGCGTAAACTAATAGTCGTAGACTGGCAATCCGAGAACTCCGCTTTTAAGTACTTTTCCGGAGTGAAAGCATCCAAGCACTGGGAATGAGGTTGTGTTTTCGGCTGTTCTTTTTCTGTATCCAACCATGCACTCATTATATTTATCCTGATTTTTACTATATTCACTGTTGCTAACGCTGTAAAATATGAAATATAATATCCCATATAGAGATGCCAGTATTAGTATTGGTATCCATGCAAGTAGAAACATCTTTTTCATAACTATTGTTATTATAGCATGGTCATATTTTATTGTAGATTTTAAACATTAAATCGGAATTCAACGACGTCGCCGGGGCGCATGATGTATTCTTTGCCTTCGGTGCGCATTTTACCATGTTGTTTGGCGGCTACTTCGGAACCAGCGGCGATTAGGTCGTCGTAATCGACGATTTGGGCGGCGATGAAGCCTCGTTCAAAATCAGTATGTATTACACCAGCGGCTTGTGGGGCAGTCGCACCTTTGTGAATTGTCCAGGCGCGGATTTCTTTGGGCCCTGCGGTCAGGTAACTTTGTAGGCCTAATGTGTCATAGGCGGCGTGGATTAATTGCAACAAACCAGTCTCACTAACACCGTAGCTTTCTAATAATTCAGCTGAATCTTCGGGTGTTAGGCCTTTGATTTCATCTTCTAATTTGGCGCATACAAAAATTGTTCGGGCAGGCGCTACTAGTTGGGCCAACTCGGCTTTTTTAGTTTCATTAACCAGCGTATTTTCGTCGACATTAAACGTATAAATCACAGGCTTAGCAGTTAGTAAGGGCAGAGTAGAGTCTAGTTTTTGCAGTTTTTCGGTCGGTATATTGCCAGCATTTAGATCGGTGCGTATATCTGTTAACAAATCTAGCTCGGCTTGTTTTTTGCGGTCGGCTTTGGCTTCTTTTTGTAATTTTGGCAGGTGAGAGTCCAGGGTTTGGATATCGGCCAATATCAATTCGGTGTTGATAACATCAATATCGTCGCGAGGGTTAATTTTGTCCGAAACATGGATAACGCTGTCATCGTGAAAGGCACGGACGATATGGACGATAGCATCGCATTGGCGGATATTGGCCAGGAACTTGTTGCCTAGGCCTTCGCCTTTGCTGGCACCAGCAACTAGGCCGGCGATATCAACGAAAGTCACGGTTGCGGGCAAAATTTTGGTTGAGCCGTACAATTTGGCTAGTTTTTCTAACCGCTCATCTGGCACGGGCACAATACCAGTATTAGGTTCAATAGTCGCAAAAGGGTAGTTGGCGGCCAAAATGTCGTTATTCGTCAGCGCATTAAACAACGTTGATTTTCCAACGTTAGGCAGACCGACGATTCCAATAGATAAACTCATGCGTCTATTTTAACAGATAAGGTGTTAAAGGGCGATAAAAATGTTTTTTTGACAGGATAGCTCCAATCTTGGGCGATAACTTGCTATTAACGCTAGTGCTTCTGTATAATGGTAGGTAATATGATGCTTTTGGGTGAGGGTATACAAGAAAAGCTGATAGATCTGTTATTGGGGGAGGGTCTGGTTAGTCTTGATTCGTTAAATTACGCCAAAGCTAGCGCCATGTCATCTGGACGATCAATTGCCACAACGTTAGTTGAGAATGGCGTAGTTGACGATGAGTTGATAACGCATGCGGTTGCTCAAGTCTCCGGTGTCCCATATGTCAATTTAACCAATGTAGTGATCAAGCGTCCTGTATTAGATTTACTACCGCTAGAGATAGCCAGAAAATTGATGGCTGTGCCAATAGCGCAGGCCCAGGGTAGATTAGCAGTTGCTATGATAGACGCCCATAATATTCAATCTGTAGATATGCTGTCTGCTAAGTTAGGTAAACCATTAAAGGTCTACATGGCGTCCGAGGCAGGGATAAATCATATATTGGATCAGTATATTGATAAAGGTGTTGACCATGATAACATTACAGCTAAATTAAATGATTCTCCATCCAGTAAAGCAATCAACGCAATACTAGAATATGCTGTAAAATCTCACGCCAGTGGAGTGTATATTGAACCATTGCAAGATAATCTCAAGATTCGTTTCCGAGTTGATGGGATGTTACGAGATGTTGCTGATTTGCCCAAAGATACAGAATCATCTCTAATTGGGCACATAAAGATTTTGGCTAATTTGCAGATTGATGAACATAGATTGCCACAATCCGGTCAATTCACGGCTAAAATTGCCGGTTCTGATATTAATTTAGATGTTTCAATTACTCCAATTATTTGGGGTGAACAGGTATCTATCGGTTTGCCTGGCGCAATGAGTATGCTGGGGGTTGAGCAAATAGGCTGCGTAGGACGTGCTCTGATGGCCATGCGAAAAGCTATTAGTAGCAAGGGTGGTGTCGTAGTTGTTTCCGGACCGACAGATAGCGGCAAAACAACTAGTCTATATTCTCTAATTACAGAATCAAAAGGCGACTCGGTTAATATTGTCACTTTAGAAGACCCAGTCAAGCTTAAAATTGATGGTATAGGTCAAATTCAAGTTGATGCTAGGAACGGTCTAACATTTGCTAGCGGCCTACGTTCTATATTGAACCAAGATTCAGATGTCGTGATGGTTAGCGATGTTCGTGATGGTGAGGTTGCAAATTTAGCATTTCAGGCAGCGACTGGTGGGCGATTGGTTCTATGTGCCATGAATACCAACAGCGCGGTAGGGGTATTACGCAAATTGCTAGATATGGGACTTGAGCCTTTCTCGGTCGCTAACACTACTAGGGCTATTATTAACCAGCGCCTATTGCGATGTGTTGGGCAAAACCGCGAGACATACCAGTCTAACCCGATTGAAACAGAGGATATATTACGCACAGTTGGCCATTTGTTGCCAAAAACATCATCTGATGTAGCCCGAGTGTCAGAGTTATTAGGCTACAGCGATCTGCCGCTAGCTGATCAAAAAAGTTATACTTTAGTAAAAGGCGTAGACAGCCCGCAAACACCTAACGGCTATAGTGGTCGTACCGGCGTATATGAAGTTATAGATATAGACGGCAATATTCAAAAATTGGTCATTAGTGGGGCTAGTATGCCAGATATTCAGAAACAAGCTCAGGTTAACGGTATGGTGACAATGCGGCAGGATGGGTATTTGAAAGCTCTACAAGGGGTAACTACCATCGCAGAAGTGAACCGTGTGATATCAGACAGGGAGGGCAATTAAATGAACAACCAAGAACTCAAAATAGAATTAATACTAGAGGACGTTATCCGCCAAAAAGCGTCGGATTTGCATATACAGGTTGGCTTGCCACCGATGTTGCGCGTGGATGGTTTATTGACTCCTCTCGCCGGGTTCACTCCACTGGACGAGGCAGCAGTTGAAAAACTGATATTTGCGATTCTAGATGCAGATCAAAAACAGATATTATTAAAAGACAAAGAGTTTGATTTTAGTTTTTCATTCGGCACATTGGGACGTTTCCGTGTTAATGCCTATCATGAGCGTGGTAATCTGGCAGCGGCCCTTCGGTTAATTCCAAATGAGATTCAATCAGTTGAGGCGTTGGGGTTGCCGGCTGCAGTGGTAAATTTTGCTAACTACCCACGAGGGCTAGTTCTGATTACTGGGCCCACAGGTAGCGGTAAATCTACAACTTTGGCTACCCTGATTGATAAAATCAATAGTGAACAGTCAAAACATATAATTACTATAGAAGATCCAATAGAATTCACTCACAAGTCTAAAAAATCTGTTGTCGTACAACGTGAAGTGCACTACGACACTAATAGTTTTAGTATGGCTCTGCGTTCTAGCTTGCGCCAAGACCCTGATGTCGTATTGATTGGCGAGATGCGCGACTTAGAAACTATTAGTGCGGCTATAACGATTGCCGAGACGGGACATTTGGTTTTTGCGACATTACACACTAATAGCGCTGCGCAATCAATTGATCGTATGATTGACGTGTTCCCACCTCATCAGCAACAACAAATCAGGTCTCAACTTTCAAATATATTAATGGCAATCTGTTCTCAGCGGTTAGTCCCGGCTGTTAATGGTGGGCGAGTTGTGGCGGCCGAGATTATGTTAGCCAATTCGGCGGTCAGGAATATCATTCGTGAGGGTAAAACCCATCAATTAGATGCCGTAGTCCAAACTGGTACTGAACAGGGCATGCAAACGATGGATCGTACCTTGGTAAAATTAGTTCAGACCAATACGATTACTTATGATAACGCGCGCGAAGTTGCTGTTGACCCGATAGAGTTTGAACGATTGATAAAGAATTAATTATTCTTATGTGCTGACATTTGTTATTATGGTGTTTATGGAACAATTGATAGTTTGTATAATTTTAGCGTTGCTGGGGTTAGTTATGGGCAGCTTTGCTGGAGCTACTGTATGGAGATTGCGAGCTAGCCAATTAAAACAAGATAAAAAAGATGGTGAAAAGGTAGATAAGGCCGAATTCAAGCGCCTGGAAAAACTAACCAAATCTAAATTAACCAGCGATAGATCACAGTGCTTGGACTGTTCATATCAACTGAGATGGTACGATATGGTGCCGTTGCTGAGTTGGTTGTTATTGTTGGGGCGATGTCGCAGTTGTCGCAAACCGATTGGTGTTATGGAACCTGTCATTGAATTATCTGTGGCTGCTTTTTTCGTGGTGTCTTATATATTTTGGCCATTTGGGATAGGTAATGACCTGGAGATCGCGCGATTTGCCATTTGGTTATTGGCTGGTGTGGCTTTGGCTATATTGTTTGCTTATGACAAAAAATGGTTTCTATTACCAAATCTAGTTAACTTTACTTTGATTGGACTAGGTCTAGCTAACGCAATATTATTAGTTTGTGGCGCTAGCGATAAATTAGGTGTTATTTATAGTACTATTGGATCAGTCTTGATACTGAGCGGTTTATATTATGTCTTACATACTGTGTCCAAGGGCAAATGGATAGGTTTTGGCGATATAAAATTAGGTTTGGGGTTAGCATTATTATTGGTTGATTGGAGACTAGCTTTTCTGGCATTGTTTTTGGCCAATCTGATAGGGTGTTTAATAGTGATTCCTTTCCTGATAACAGGCAAGATGAAACGTGACTCACATGTGCCATTCGGACCGTTATTGATAGTAGGTTCTATCATTGCAATGTTGGCAGGCGGCTATATTATTGAAGCCTATCTGTCAATTTTGTTATAGGCCCTAAGATTTATTGGTCTGTCGTGTCGCTATGAAATTTTTCGTGCACTTCACGCAGATGCTCGTCTGTTACGTGAGTATAAACTTGAGTTGTACTGATGCTGCTGTGACCTAACATAACTTGGACACTGCGGATATCCGCGCCATTCATTAATAGATCAGTCGCAAAACTATGTCTCATTGTATGTGGACTAACGTGTTTGGTTATGCCGGCTAGTCGAGCATATTTGTTAATGATTCGCTGAATGCTACGAGCAGTTAGACGTCTGTAATTGCCACTGGTTGTGGCTTCATTATTGCGGCTATAACTTAAAAACAGGGGAGGTAAATTATCTGTACGTGCTGCCAGGTAGTTTTTTACATGCATACTGGCACTTTCGCTAATGAATACAGGTCGGTCTTTTTGTCCTTTACCGCGGACCATAAACTCGCGCCGTTTGGTGTTGATGTGATCTCGGTCTAGTCCGACCAGTTCCGATACGCGCAGTCCACTGGAAAAAAGTAGTTCAATTATTGCTCGGTCACGTAGACCTGATTCTTCATCCGTGTTGATTTCGTCTAGTAGTCTCTCAACTTCATCATAGTGTAGGAATGTGACTTGTTTGCGTGCGACTTTTGGCAGGTCTATCTTTTCTGGTGATAGACTGGGGATATCGCGTTTTGATAGGTAATTCAAAAAACCGCGCAGCGCTATTAGGTGATAGCCTTGGGTGATAGTTGCTAACTCGCCATCATGCTCGTTTTTGTATCTGTTGAGCCATAATCTATATTTACGGACTAATTCGGAGGTTATCTTGTCTACGGTGATATCACCACTGAATTCAACGAACCGTTCTAGATATAATGTGTAGTTCTCTGCAGTATGAGCTGAACGTCCACCTTCAACCTCTAGGTGCTCTACGTAGTCTAATATCAGTTCTGACATATACATACTATTAGCATAACTTAAAAATGCGATACTGTAGAGTGTTATATGATTAAATCTTTGTTATAATAGGTTAAAAGTAATTAACGAGGAACATTTATGACATCAAAAAAACATATAGAGCGAACACTTTTAATATTCAAACCTGACGCAATACAACGTGGTATCGTCGGAGAAATTATGACTCGTTTTGAGCGCGTCGGGTTGAAAGTTATTGGTATGAAGATGGTTCACCCTGATCTTGATCATTATCATAAACACTATGAGGGGATAGGCACAATGATTACTCGTCACGGTAAAACAATATTTGACTACACAGTCAATTGCATAATCTGTGGCCCAGTTATTGCCGTAGTTCTAGAGGGTGTTGAATCTATTGCGATTGCTCGTAAATTAACTGGAGCAACAGAGCCAAAATCAGCAGCCATAGGAACAATTCGTGGCGATTACTGTCATATCAGTTACGGCCGAGCAGACTCTGAGCAAAAAGGTATCAGGAACCTTATCCATACTAGCGCCGATGCCACTGAGGCTGAACAAGAAATCAAGCTTTGGTTTGATGATAAAGAATTATTTGATTACGAAGTATTACACGAGAAGTATACTCGTTAATCTGTTACAATATATCTAATGCCTCGGTAGCTCAACTGGATAGAGCAGATCCGTCCTAAGGATAAGGTTGTAGGTTCAACTCCTGCCCGGGGTACCATTAGATAAGACCCGTTTTTGACGGGTCTTATCTAATGGTAAACCCTGGCGGGTTGAACACTGTCAGCCTAAATTCTATCAAAATCTGCTATTATATATATATGACAAAAACAGACCCAGAACCAGTTAAAAGGTTAGATTTTGATGGTCAACGTGACGATGAAAAGCTTCTTTTTGTGTTTCGGCGTCATATCATAGCAATGCGCAAAGGTTTCTACGCATTAGTCATACCTTTGATTATTACCGCGATACCACCGTTAATTTGGAGTCATAACCTGGAGCTATTTCTATTGCCAATAGGTGGGCTATTGCTAGGGTTGGTATTATTCTTTTACCATTTTATATTGTGGTATTTTACGATTTATATAGTTACTGATCAGCGTATCAGACAGGTTACTCAGCGTGGTTTCTTTGGCAAAGACGTTATTGAGCTAAGATTATCAAAAGTTCAAAATATCAGCTATAATATACCAGGGTTCTCGGGAGAGATTTTTAAATTTGGGACTATCGTCATACAGACGTTTGTCGGTGATTTAGTAATCCATCAAGTAGAAAACCCAGACAAGATTTATAACAAACTACAAGACGCAGTTAATAACGTAGTCAGTAGCCAAGGAGACCATGAAAAAACTATTTAATAAGTTGATCAAAAAGCCTGAAACCCCGGAGTCTTCTAGGATTACTAGTGATACCTTGACGCAGCACCGTGAAAGCATATTGGCAGGGGGTCGCAAATTCAAGTATCCTATTCAATACGCTCGTCATAAATTGGTAATCAACACCGTATTAATCAGTTTAGCCGCCTTGATATTAGTCGGTGTGGTGGGTTGGTGGCAATTATATCCATCACAGAACACTAGTGAATTTATGTACCGTGTGACACGTGTCCTGCCACTGCCAGTTGCCGAAGTTGATGGTCAGCCGGTTCTTTATGGTGATTATTTGATGAAATATATCAGCTCTGTCTATTATCTAGAACAAAAAGAACAAGTCAATCTAAAGACCGAAGACGGCAAGCGCCAAATCACATATATTAAACAGGAATCTATGAATGATGCCATATCCAATGCTTATGCTCAAAAAATAGCTAATAAGTTGGGGTTATCGGTCAGTGACGTTGAACTAGAGGCATTCCTAAAGTCCCAGCGCCAATCAGCAGAGGGTGAGATATCTCAACAGACATATGATGCCTCTACATTAGAGTACCTAGGTTGGAATCCAGATGAATATCGATACAGTATTAAAAAGGATTTATTGCGCCGAAAAGTAGCTTATGAAATAGACAAAAATGCTATTAGTGTTTCCGAAAAAGCAGGCGTAGTAGTAGTCGGCAACCCAGCAATTGACTTAAAAACATTGTCAACCGACTTGTCTGCTCAAACTGGTTTGGCCGTTACTTATGGCGCTTCGGGTTGGGTTTCAAAATCTAACCAAGACGGTGGCCTGTCATTGGAAGCTGCCAAGCTAACCAAGGGCCAGCTATCTAGTGTGGTAAAGCCTACAACAGGAGATGGATATTACTTCCTAAAATTGACAGATATTAATGAATCTCAAGTAAATTATGAATATATCCACATACCGCTAACAGCATTTGCCAGTGACCTACAAGGTGTTATCGACGCAGGCAAAGTCAAAAAGTACATATCGTTATAAATACAATGAAATTATCGGACTATAATTATAACTTACCGGCTGACTTAATAGCCGATCAGCCTCCAAAAGAGAGAGGGTCGTCTAGACTGTTGTCTTTGCGACTACATGATAACACATTAGTAGATAGTTGTTATAAAAACATTGATGATTTTCTAGCCTCAGGTGACTTGATTATTTTGAACGATACACGTGTTTTTAAAGCACGATTAAAAGTCACAAAGCCAAATGGGGCGGTACGCGAAATCGTGGTTTTGGAAAAGCATAGCTTTGATAATGACTGGCATAGCCATCGAATTATGTATCGCAAAAAGTTAAATGTTGGCGACATATTGTCCGTCGGCAATGCGAACATTATCGTTGAACAAATTGAAGGCGACGGTCTGGCAATTGTTCGTAGTAGTAGGGACTTGTTGGAGCTAACAGACGAATACGGTGAAGTGCCATTGCCACCATATATGCATCGCGCGGCAACAGATACAGATACGGATCGTTATCAGACAGTTTGGGCCAAAGAGAAAGGCTCAGTAGCAGCACCTACGGCCAGTTTGAATATGACTAATGAGATATTGGATAATCTGCGTTCCAAAGGTGTTAAAATAGCCCATTTAACCCTTCATGTGGGGCTGGGGACCTTTATGCCGATACGTGTTGAGGATGTGTCCGAACATCATATGCATAAAGAGTATTTCCAGATACCAAAATCTACAGTTGCTGCGATTCAAGATGCCAAGAGATCAGGTAATAGAGTAGTAGCGATAGGTACCACTGTCGCCAGAACGCTAGAATACGTGAATAAATTAGTTGTTCAGGAGCCTGCTGACCTCTTTGGTGAAGCAGACATATTTATATATCCGGGTTATAAGTTCAAAACTATTGATGGGCTGTTAACTAATTTCCATGTTCCCAAAAGTACCGTATTGATGTTGACCGCAGCCTTTGCTGGATGGGACAAATTACTGCCAGCTTATCAGCATGCCGTTGAGCAAAAATATAAATTTTTTAGTTATGGCGACTCAATGCTGATATTATAGTTACAGATGAAAAAAGCATTAGATTTTGAGATTACAGAAAGACTTGATGGCACGCTAGCCCGGGCAGGTGTTATTAAAACACCACATGGGGACATCAAAACACCAGCGTTCATAGTCGGTGGCACCAAGGCAACAGTTAAAACATTGACAGTTGAGCAAGTTTTAGCACTCGGGGGCCAGTCAGTGCTAGCTAATACTTATCATTTGATGCTGCGACCGGGTGCAGATGTAATTGCAGCGGCAGGTGGTATCCATAAATTCATGAATTGGCGGGGTCCAATATTCACTGATAGCGGCGGTTTCCAGATATTCTCATTGGGTATGGCATACGGAAAAGGTATTGATGCTACGTCACATAGTACAAAAGGTGACGTGGATTTGGCCCAACACTCATCAACACAATTAGCCAAGGTCACGGATGAGGGTGCATCTTTCAAATCACATTTAGACGGTAGCAGCCTATCAATGACGCCTGAAAGTTCAATGGAGCTGCAACACCAGATCGGCGCGGACATACATATGAGTTTTGACGAATTAACTGCGCCACTAGCAGGTAGAGATTATATTAAACAGGCGATGGATAGAACGCATTTGTGGGCTGAGCGTTCGCTGGCGCGTCACAAACAGTTGAATGATGAGCACGTGGCAAAGGGCGAGAGCCTGCAGGCACTATACGGTATCGTTCAGGGTGCCCGCGAGCAAGACCTGCGCACAGAAAGCGCAAAATTCCTAGGCGAACGAGATTTTGATGGTTATGGAATTGGTGGGGTATTTGAACCCGAAGAAATACCTGAAACTGTTCGCTGGATCAACGAAGTCTTGCCGGAAAACAAACCACGGCATCTACTAGGCATGGGGGCACAACCGGCAGACTTGTTTATGGGTGTTCAATACGGCATTGATACATTTGACTGCGTTGCGCCAACCAGACAGGCTAGAAACGGTGCTTTGTTTACATATGATGGGCGAATTAATATTACAAACAATAAATACCAGCAAGATCTTACACCAATAGATAGTGAATGTGATTGCTATACTTGTAAAAATTATACTCGCGCCTATGTAAATCATTTGTTCAGGGCAGATGAAGTGTTAGGTTTGACACTAGCCAGCATCCACAACGAGCGATTTGTAGTCCGAACGGTGGATTTGATACGGGATAGTATTGATGATGGCAGTTTTTTTGATTATAAAAAGAAGTTTTTGGAGCGGTATTATGGGGTTGATGGGGCTGGGGTGTTTTTGAATGGTGATAAATAACCTTTTGCAACAAAGATGCCTAGAACTTTTTACTGCCTATAAGGAGGGCAAATTCGGCAATCAAATGATGCCCGAGGATGTACATCCGGAATTTAGCAATCAAGAACAAAAATTAGCTTATTTTACACTGCCTATGAGTTTGAATTATCAACGTAATAGCTATTCTTTATGGGAAGCCGCCGATCAAACTTTTAGAGATGACGTTACAAAATCGGTATTTTCCGTATCACAGGTTTCTGGCATGGACCAAGATGATCTGCGGGTTATGCTGACTAAATACAAAGTCGCATTACAGCCAAACAAGCATATCAATACATGGCACAAGATAGCAGAGACTATTGCGTCTGAATGGGGTAGTATCAAAGCCATGTTGGATAGTGTTGATAATGATTTTTTGAAACTTCAAAAATGTGTTCAGGTTGACCATAAAAAAGGCTTTCCATATCTATCTGGTCCAAAGATATTTCATTATTGGAGTTATATATTAGGAGAATATTGCGGAGTGACGCTAAAGAATAGGGAGTGTATTCAGATTGCTCCAGACACTCATGTCGTTCAATGTTCGGTATTGCTAGGAGTCATTACTGCAGATGAGGCATTGAAATTAAAAAAAGATGAAATTTCTGATCGTTGGAGGCAGGCGTTAATCGGCACAGGGTTGTCCCCGATAGATATGCATTCTCCACTGTGGTTTTGGAGTCGGAACGGGTTTAAATATCAGTTAGGTGTTTGACAATGGCTGATTTGGGTTACCAGGCTATTTAATTATTAGGCATACGCGTGACTCTGCCGTTGTTCCATGTGCTTTCTGAAACATCCGGTTGTGTAATTTCAATAATTTCTTCCGGATTAATTTTCCAGAACATATAACTTTCTACTTCTTCGTCCCATTTATATTCGGCTTTTTTATCATCTAAAGATATACTTAGACTATATTCAGGGTTGTAGTCTTTTATCGATTTTAATTTTGCGGGTGTCCTAATAGCATGTTCCTTATAAGATATTAGATCAATTACCGGCACGCCGAGCTTTAATAAATAGAATTTTTTCTCTGGTGACTTATCGCCAAAATGTCTACCGACAGCTATAGCGACGTCTTTGTATCCGCTAACTGATATTAGGGGAGTTGATCGATGTTCGCCGTGGAAATGTCTTTCTGTAGCATCATTAGCGTAAGTAGATAGGGCTATACCTTCAAATTGTTCCTCGGGGTTATTGGATGATTTAACAATCATGCTTAGTGGTGACATAAGCCCAGTGTTTTTTACTGACTCCAACTCGTCATCAGCTAACATAGTCCCTCGCCACATTATTTTATAACCTAATTTTTCTTTTAACTCTTCTCGGGCGGCGATAGGCCCGGTTGATTTAATTTCACCTTGTTCTATCATATCCATAAATTCTGGAAGATGTGTCATAAACCCCGAATCTAGACTTAATGCTGCAAATTCAGGATGTTCGTCGCGCATTTTGCCATATTGAGTTGTTTCTTTAGGTGTTGTCCATCCTCCAGTAAACGTATGCCATTGTGCATCGCCATACGCATCACCGGAGTAGTTTTGGAATATGGCGGATAAAAGTTCATCTCGCGAATGATTAGTTGGGTCTGTTAATATATTATTTAGTAATTCTTTGTCAGTATCTGAGCCGATTTCAACTACGGCATCATCAGTACCTCGCTCTCCGCGCCTTATTAGTCTTAAATCTTTTGGTTGTTTATTATTTATATTTTCCAAAGTTTTGGGGTAACCTTCTAACATATTGGTTGAATTGTATCAGATATTTTTTGTGTTTACAAAAAGACTTGGTATGCAAAAAGTTTGACAGGACTATCGACCGTTGCATGCATGCGACGGGCTCCTCCGTTCGCTTATAAAAATATGTAAACACATTTTTATTTCGCTGCACTACGCGACCCGGCGGTTTCCAGTGATTTGCCAAGAGCAAATCACTGCCGCCGGCTCGAGTCCGGCTCGGGCTGGCAAAATAAAAAATCTACCGCGGGGGTAGATTATTTATTTTGGCGGGCTCGACCGGACTTGAACCGGCGGTCTCCTCCGTGACAGGGAGGCGTGATAACCACTACACTACGAGCCCTTATGT
>Ga0194063_10001710_pt1 | contig 14045 bp, 4 predicted proteins | sample SepL3720m_MetaG_FD_155459 | JGI IMG/M metagenome (GOLD analysis project Ga0194063, IMG submission 155459) | Anoxic zone freshwater microbial communities from boreal shield lake in IISD Experimental Lakes Area, Ontario, Canada - Sep2016-L373-20m | ecosystem: Environmental > Aquatic > Freshwater >... | reverse complement strand
AGTGTCACTTATGTTCTGGCAACTAGCGCTATCGCGCTGTGCCACACCACAACTCCGAAGGCAATTATGGGATATTTGGAAACAGGTAGTTTCTGCCGGACAATCAACGCAAAATGCTACTTAAGCTGAATATCAACATATTAATATCTCTACTCAGATTAAAATTATTCAATATCAATTCTTTCCGACAGGATAATAGTGGAGACTCAATTCCCACAAGTAGCTCCGACTCTGGAACAAATCGACTCGGGGTACCCAAGTCAAGAAAAGCATCAAGCTTAGTCTTGCCATAGGCAAGCACTCCGATAGCACCCGCTATACCTCCCACCTTCAAAAAGTCGCGTCGATTAAGTTTACTAGTAGCCTCTGTCATATATTCTCATTCATATGCTTTGATTTATAATAATTACTTGCGCCAATGTCTTTCGGCAATCAATGTTAGCCCAGGCGTCAAGTTACAGATCAGCTAATTCAACAACAGATAAGAGTAGTTGCTACCCTCAGACTTTTGTAGAATGGTGCGAATATCTTCGCGGAATTTATTCATAAACAAAATTCCTGGATCCATTTTTTGCCATGGTTGGCTTTCACCATCCACAATCACTCGCTCTCCCACGCGCTCTCCGTTATTTAGAGCAAACACTTTTGTTATTTCATCCCCATTAATGTAGCCATCACCATTTACATCAGCTCCATCTACCTCTACTCGCTCAAATGATCCATCGCTCAAGGTTATGTAATGATCTTGATAATGCCCCATCACATGCGAAATTGGTATGTTGTATTGGATCATGCTTGTAATAGTGGTATCTATCAAGTTTTTATATGTTGCAGCGTCTGGTGGGTTGGTATCAAAGTCTACTCCAGCTACTTCTACATTGATTGCGTCTTTGTGTTGCAATGCAGCATTTGTCGATTGCACAGTACTTCCAGTCATGCCAGTCATCTGCACAACTTTGTCGCTTCCAATCGCAAAAGTCGAAGAATCGTTGTATTGGGACATATAATTAACAATACTATCCGCCGATTTATCTGCAATTCCGGACCAATGCACAAAGAACCAATTTGGTTTTTGATACGTTGATTCGCCAACATCTTGTCTATCAAGTGGTCGATATTCAGCCCCATCAAAAACAACCGCCTCACTTTCCCTTCCATTCCCTTCAACAACAGGCTTTGGTGGAATTTGATAATTTTGAATAATATTTGCATATTCAGAATCCCTGGGATTAGAAGAATCCACAGGAGTTCGTTGGGTTTCAACCGGCTCTATATGCTCCCCACCAACTCGATTAATCGCAAACTTTGCCGTATTACTCGCAACTTGATATTGATTCACAAAATCATTCTGCGACATCCACCTGATTCTTGGGACTCCATCTTCAACAATTACTCCTTCGCTATTTTTAAAGTGATTGGAATCTTGTACCAACACCACCGATTGCCCATCTGCCTCACGTGTTCCAGTTGATAATATTGTCATCACATGACCGATCGATTCGGTATAGCTAACATACACGCTATCACCTATTCTTAGTTGGTCAATTTGTGGCTGAGTATCCACTGCAAATCGAATCGATTTGCCTCCGCCATAATCTTGGCCACTCTCAACCGAGAGTAGTTCCCTAGCTTCTGCGGCGGCATCGTGAGCTGTAATTGGAATAATCTTGTCAAAATTACCAAGTTCTTTGGCAAGTGCGGCATTCATAATCTGCCAACCAACACATTGAACGGGTTGTTTGTCGTTTGTAGGATCATTATCATTTTCGTTAAGATTGTAATTATCGCGAAGCGATCGCAAAGCTGCTTTAATTTCTGGTTTATCTTTCACCAGTGCAAGAATTTCATCATTCCCCATTTCTTTATCCAAATATTCAAAAAGTTGTCTACCTGTTCCAGCTTCTCCATTCAAATTGTCGACATATTTTTGTACTTTTTCAGCCAAATGAGTAGATGCGTAAAAATATGCAGCATTAGGTTGATTTTCTACATTAAAGTTTTTAACTTCATACATCAAATTAGTCGCAAGGTCGCGTTCCCCAGTTGGAGGCAATTCTATAGGAACAACTGGAGGTTTTTCTACAATTATTGGGTTTATAGTCAACTTGGGACTATCGCTATTGCGCGCACTATTTCCAACTTGATCACTATAGAAAGTATCCAAAATCTTCTTTGCCATTGGTGCGGCCAAGCTTCCTCCACCTGCAGGAGAGCTTTCTTGTATAGTCTTGTCTTTATGTGAAACATTTTTAATTACTAGATACAAACTAACTTCTTTACCTGTTGCTGGATCAATTGCCGTTCCTGTAAAAGATGCATGGGGATATTCTCCCCCAGATTCCGAAGTGCCTGTTTTGCCTCCCAACATTTCGTATGCAGTTGAAGCATTTGAATTATCAAAAACTTGGGCAGAGGTCCCGTGGTATTGAGCTCCATCCTGCATATAGTAGTGAGAAGCTTTGTATAACCCATCTTTTACGATACTAATTTGTTCACTGGTGCCAGGCAACTGTCCAACCACAATAGGGCCTCTTACCCCATTATCTACTGCCGACAAAGCTACCATCTTGCCATCGTGCATCACGGCGTATTCAAGTGCCAATAGCTGCTCGGCCGTAACTGTCAAATTGCCTTGTCCAGTAGCCGCCATTGCTTCAAGCGCTCGATTGTCGGGGACTACATAATCAGCACTTTTATTGGGTAATCCTGGGCTATAAACTCCATCTGCCGTAAAACCAATTTTTTTCAGAAAGTCTGGATACTTGTCTAGGTTTTTAGATTCATAAAACTTTGCCAAAAACCAAGGATCATTTGAGTCGGCAAGTGCTTGTGTTATCGTCATTTCTGGGAGTGCCGAGGCAACGGTACCACCATATTCATAACTACGCCAGTTACTCGACCGATAACCTGGTGCAAATTCATACCACTCGCCTGCTTCTGATTTGGTATTAGGATTAGTATCATCAACCACTAACGAGAATAGAGAGCTCGCAATCTTTCCCACACTTCCCGGTGCATATGTTGATGTTCCAGCAACATTACCAGGCAGTACATTCCCCTCACTATCAAGGGAAACATTTAGTAAAACTTTACCATTTTCGTCGACTGCAATTGCAGTCATCCCAGTTGTTTCATAATTTTTAAGCATTTCCCTGCCCTGCTCTATCACCGCTTTCTGCATATTGGGATTTATCGTCATTGCATTTTCAACCACCGTTGGGCGTTCAAAATCAAGCGTATGCCCAGAAACCAATGCCATCTCAACTTGTGGAGCGGGATCATCATATTTGGTTGCCACATTCTCAAATCCAGCTGGTGGCGTAAATCCATCTGGAACAAGCATTTTATATCTACCTCCAAGTGGCGCACCCCAACTAGAGAACTGGGACATAGGTACTACCTTGGGGTCATTTACTAGAGGGTCTAAAAACACTACATATTTTTCGCCGTTATAATTAAACGATGACAAAACGGTCACAGCACGTTCAAGTTTGCCATAAGCTTCATATATTTGTTGGCCATTACCACGATCTTCAATCATTTTTCTTTCAAAAGTATCATCCATGTTTATCCAAGCAATTACTGGTTTCCCAGTTTGCAATTTGTCAGTTAAAATCTGCTCAAAAATCTTTTCGCTTCCCGCCCCACCCATAAACTCAACTTGTTCATAGTTGACCCCAACTCGCGCCATTGCCTCTTTTACAACCGTAGGGTTAGCTCGGTACGACGGATCAGTATTGCCATCCAAAGTTACTGGTACCACTCCTTTATTAGGATTAACTTGATCTCTCAACACAACTGCTCCAGAAATCATTGCAGGATCCATTCCCAAGAGTTCAAGTGTAGTTTGTACTACCGTAGGATAGATTTCAAAGCCATTTCCAGCTTTGGGAATCTCGTCTAACCTTGGTGATTTATAGATAACATTCGTTCCATTGGGAGCTTCAAAAATTCTTCCACGATAATCAATTGCACCATCCTTCAAATTGTATACATTACCAATTCCATCCTTCACGATATTTTCCGCAATCAAATTTGCATCACCGCCAATCACGGTCAATGGTCGACTATCCAAAGGTTCTGTTTGTATGGCCACTCCAGCGCTATCTATGTATAAAATACCGCGGTTAAGTTCAAGTGATCCATCCGCAAGTAAGGTATATAGTTGGTTACTAGCATTGCGATATATACCATTACCCATACTATCTTTACTAACCAAATCCAAGGTTATTGGCTTGCCATTTACATCTTTAATTGCCAATTGTTCGACGTGCATTTCTGGTGCGTCAATTGCAACAGTTTGGGGTTTTCCATCCGCAATTTCCTTGATTTGTGTAGGATTCGTCAAAGGGATTGTTTGGCTAAATGGAGTTGTACCACCATCTGTTAAGATTTCAACTCTACCACTCTTACCGCCCAAGTCATAATTGGCGTAATATTCTTTACTTACAGCCTCAAGTCCATTTTGATCTAAAATTGTTGGAGCTATCTTTGCGATATAACTATAAAAGTCTATATATTTTTTGTTCACTTCAAATCGTTGATCATAATCAATTTTACTGTAATCAACCGCTAGTGCATTCAAGCGAACTTTATTGACTTCACTCAAATTGCTCTGTTTTTCAATTGCTAACACATTTTCCAAATCGCCATTAGGTAACATATGTAAAAACACCTTATTCATGCCTTCTTTTGCTTCAGCCTCCGTCATCACTCCAATTTCTTTGCTATGCCGATAAACCGAGGCGGTTGCGTCTGCCCATCCTCGCACACACCCTTCGTCACCAGTATTAGGATTAAATCTAGCAGGATTGTTTGGCACTACAACCAAAGCGCTTTGTTCCCATTTAGAAAGATTTTTAAATTCTTTGCCAAAAATTACCTCAGATGCTCGTTCTACTCCAATGATTGGTCCATCAAGATTGTATCCATACGTCATGGTATTGGCGTACAGAGACAAAATCTCTTCAACTCCAAGATCTTTTATTAATTTATCTGCCAATACCAGTTCGCGACCTTTTCGGATAAGTATGTCAGTTTTATTTGGACTCAAGCGCTCTTCTGTCGACATGAAAAGGTTTTTAGCAACTTGTTGGGCAATTGTGCTGCCGCCAGTTCCATCATTCGTTAGCATTCTAGCTAGGATAATAGGGTGAAAGTTATTAGCAGCGCCGTCATCATAATTCATAAAACGTTTATCTTCTTGCGACAAGAGCATTTGAACAAATGATGGCGGGATACTTTCATAGTGAATATATTTTTCACCATTAATAATATCCATCACATTCTTCACATTCATATTGTCGTTTGGAACTACGATGGAAATTCCATCGATTGCCAATTTGGCAGCACTCTCAAGACTTTTAGACAAATCTTCGAATGCAAGCTTAATAGACGCGTCATTTGGTTGAATAAATTTAAAGTAAGCCATCTCACCAACTGGAGTTACAATAGTTCGCAGTGGTTGCGACAGCCTTGTCCCAACTTCGATATTTTCTACTTCGTATTTACCATCACGCAAAACTCCAACTAATCCCGCATTTACCAATCCAGTCACAAGTCCCAAGTTCTCTACACCTCGAGATTTAATAACGTATGCATAATCACCTTCACGATAAATTGGCAATCTTGTTTGGCGATCAACAAACTGTTCATTATTTGGTGTTTGCAATGCCTGCATTTGATGATTACCAGCAATAAGCAAATTTACTTGTGGGTTATATCTAGTAAAATTATTGCGCACGACGTTGGTCAAATTTTTTCCATCACTTGCCATCACAAAATAATCCTTAGGAATTGGGAATGAGCTAATCGAAGCTTGTTGTACATCATGGACTAGCTCTAGTATTGGTTTGCCACTACCAATATCGTACAAAACTTGTCCATCTTCAGATGCAACGGTATACATCTTCATATCGCGCACATCATACAAACCAGTCGAAGTTTCGAGGTAATAAGACGGATATAATAACGCCATATCATGTCGGATTTTGTCAGCATCAGAGGCAAGTTCATCTCTCGAAAATCCACCTTTATATATTGTTTTATTCGTCACACCAAGCTCTGTTAGAAGCTTATTTACATTATTGTCGGCTACCCAATCAGATGCTTTTTCTGTATGTAAACTTCCAATTAACTCTAATCCCTCAGCACCAACTTTGTAAAGTAGTTCATTTTTTTCAAACAAAGGAAAACCTTTTTCCTGTAAGGGCAATCCATTCTTATCCACAACTCCAGAATATCCCACAAGAACATCATGCAATGTTTTGGCGTTAGCATCATCTACAATTTCTAGGCCTTCTTTGCCAATTACCCACGATTTGCCATCCTGATCCTTGTACACCAACCTTTCTTTATTATCCAAAATCAAGTTTTTAGCCGCATCCTCTGCTATATGTAATTTGTGGATCTGGGTTGGATCAGCTTTTTCCACCACTTCAATTACTTCTCCTTTATGACTCACGAAGTATTTATCAGAAAGCTGTCTCAAATCCAAGAATGCATTATTGTTTATCACCTCTTTGTAAACATCTCTTTCAATATGTGCTGCATCAAGTGGATGATCCTTTATTACACTTGCCATCTCGGGGTATGTAAGATTAGCTCCAAACACAGGATAAAACCCAGCCTCTTCACGATAACTATTAAAAGACTCTGGCTTACCAGTAAAAACATACACGTTCATTGTTAACGGATCTACATACAAATCCTGTCCTTTGCCACTAAAAAGACCTGTTGCAGGTACAAAGTATTTCGAATCAGCGCGTTGAATTTGATATTTTTCAAATCCACGTTCAGACAATAATCCAGGATTTAATTTTTCCAAGTTGGTAGTTGTAACCACCGAATTGGGATCGCGCTCTAATGGATATACAACCACAGAGTTATCTCCTGGATTAAATTCTGTGCTAACTTTAAATTTGGTAAAATCGATCTGTGTGGGATCATTATTAACTCGGTATGCTCTTGGCGCTACCGAAGATACCATGCCACCAGCAATAGCCTTTCCAATCAAATACACTCCAGCTTCATTTGTTTCACGCGTAATTACATCCTTAGCTTCTATCCCATATTCCTGACCAAGTAGATATCGATCAATTAACGATGAGGTTCCACAATATTCAACTCCCAAATATTTCACTCCATCCACAACGCCATCTATTGGTACTCCAATTTCGCCAAGATAACTTTCCATCGACTTTGGTACAGGGAGAGTTGGTTCAATAATGCTACCTGTTTTAGTCCCAAGATCGCGATACCAAGCGTTAGTATTATTAGGATCATATGCGACATTTGATGAGATATCTGTATACCAAGAAGTATTGTCAATATTATTACCCAAAAATCTTTGTAATACCAAACTATCAGCATCTGTTATCTGACGCCCACCATCTTGCAAGACGATCCCAATGCGCACTCCGCCAGTTCCAGTTGTTTCATTATTATTATAATTAGTTGCAACAAGAACTGGCTTTTCACCAAAGCCACTGCTAAAAAGAATATAATCGAAATCTTGGTTTTTACTATCCAAATATTTTACTAGGTTTGTCCGACCATTATTATCAGATACATTCATATCAAAACTAAATATTGGTTCAACGTGAACTTTATCATCAGAAAGTGATATCTTACCCATAGATTCGGGAACATTGATTCGCTCAAAAGACGCCTCTGTTCCAGTAGCCAATTTTGTATCAAATATCCCATTTAATTGACCTGTTGAATCTAATTTAAGTGCAATTTCTCTATCCTTCTCATTAGTAGTCAACTTAATCAATATTTCTTTTTCTCCACGGATAAATCTTTCCATTTTACCCCAGTCAATTGCCTCAGCATCTGGGATTTGGCTCGTAATTATCGGGGAAAGTTGCCAGCCATTATCTGTTTTAGTTGGATATATTGCTCTTCCAAGTATTGTGGTAGCAGTTGCAGGATCCGAAATAGCTTTAAAAGAAACAATAGTATTTTGACTTAGTGTTGTATTTACGCTTGGGTCAAATATAGATATAGTTGTTCTTTGAGCTAGATTAAAAAGACTATTTGCATCCTCGACGAGTCTCCCATCAGTTTGGGTTGCGATCACATAACTAGAATTTTGGCCAATTACGATAGCTACGCCACTATTGCCCTGCGAAAATTCGATAACTTTCTCTTCGCCAATTTGACTTATAGCTTGCGCAATTGTCCCCACCTTGCCTTCACTCATCCAGTTTATCAATTGCTCGCCGTCTTGAGGATTTACATACTTACCACTTACCAAGCCTTGCATTAACAAAGTCATGTCAGACGTAGTGGTCGATGGGAAAATATTAGCAATTGGGTTGCTTGAATAATTTCCCTTCAAGTCCGTGTTCAATAAACCCAGTTCACTTGTTGTTTTTTCTGCTATCACCGCTACCCATTCGTTACTATTTTTACCAGTTATTAACTGCCCCAAAGAATCAAGTGCCGTTGCATCATTTTTGGCTGCAGAGAGTAATTCTTTAGCTATCTCGATTTTGTCAGTTGGAATATCACCACGCTCAATTGCCCGCATCGCTAAGATCATGGTTGCAGGAGCTAAAAGCACATCATTGTTAATGATATCTCTCCCACCAAGATCCACATTTTTATCATCATTTATGCCTGTAACCGTGAGGTGAATTGTAGCTTTATTTCCAAAACTTAATACTTCCTTGTCTAGGGTTTCGCGAAGCTTTACATTATCCCACGCACCATTTTCTGGCAAATTTAGTCCATCACCTCCGCCAGCAGGTGGTAACGTTGCCTGTACTTCAAATACCTTAATTCGAGCATCCAAAATCGGATCAACTAAACGATCTTTTGCAAATATTTGATCCCCAACATTTATTTGTGCATTCTTATCCAGTACATCGACCGTAACACCATCTGGAGCCAATTTGTAATACTCCAGATTAACTAGCCCAGAATTATCCAACATGTAATCACCAAGTCTATCGGCAGCTATCCCAATAAGAGTATCGCCAGGTAACACTCTCCCCACGTATACCATTCCCTCAACATCTTTAATCAATTCTGTAGGTGGATGAGCATAATCCATTTTTCCATTCGCATCAAAACCATCTATTGGCTTGCCAACATCGAGTGATTTATTAGTACTTTTATCAATGGGCTTATCAGTGAGTTCTCCAACCTGCCTTAGAACGCGGTTTTGTCCAGCATCCACGATGACAATTTTGTCACCATCATGCAGCAAGCTCATATCTTCTTTTGTACGAAGATATGTTTTTACGCCCGCAACATCCTCGGCATAAATTGAAATTCCAGACGTATTTTGATCCAATAACATCGGCCAAATCGTCGCCCACGCACTCCCACCATTTCCATTAACGCCATATGCCATTCCAAGTTTTTTTACAACAAGGTCCGACAAGGTAGCTCCATCTTTGCCAATTACTCCTAGATAAATCTCTCCTGCGCCGTTATGAACAGGCTTTTCTACCCACTTAGTTTCCAGCTCTTTAGTATTTGGCGTAGCAGTTAATGTTGCATTACTAACTCCAGTCACTGGCTGAAAAATAGGAACAACTTCTACCTTGCTCTGCGCAACACCCTCTCCCGTATGTAAGACATAGGTTTCGTCAGCCTTAATATTACCAAGCTCTGCAAGTGGCACTTCGGTGCGATTACCACCAGCATCCACTCTATAGATCACAGCTTGTCGCAGGTAATTATTTGTCGAGTCAGTAATCCCAGAATCAGTAATCGAATATCCAAGCTCAGCTACTCTTGCTCCAAGTGTATCTCCAGCATGGATTGCAATTGTATGTTCTGTTCCACGCCCGGTGTCGACTATTTTATCCCCTACCAAATATTTATAAAAACCATCATAAGAAAGTGTACCTTCAACCGTACCAGCAGGAAGTGAAGTATTCTCTTCAAAGTACTTAATCATCCGCTCTTTGACAGCAGTTTCATCAAACTTGTCTCCATTATTCATCGCATCAACTCTCATTTTTCCAATAAAATCTTGTACAATCTGGCGCTCATAAACAAGGTCAGCTCCAGCTTCTTTGGCCAAAATTTCAACACTTACCTTCCCCGCCTGCAGATCAGCTCCAGCAATTACCATATTATTTGCAACGTCATCAATTGTCCCGGCAAACAATCTATCCATCTTTGTTCTTACTATTTCACCAGGTTTTAAATCCATACGGATAGCCATATTACCGTCTTTGTCATACACTACATAATCATGCACGGCGTACTTGGCAACAACTTCCATCTTATTAAGTTGTTCACCAACTTGTGCCAAAGCTACTTCTTTGGCTAGCGGTTTTTGTGGTTCGGCTACTACCTCCCACGTGTCACCTTTAAGAACAGTTATCTTCCCATTCATCTCTCTGGTAACGACAGCTGTATTGCCATCTTTTGACACCATGTAGGTTGCAGGTTTTCCTTCTGCGCTTAAGAGGTGAAGTGGTATCACCTTGGGAGCGGTATTTTCAGCAGTCGCCTCTTTCCCTGATACAACTCCCTTAAGCCAGGCTCCCCCCATTTCAAACGATTCATCCACTGTGCGCTTAATCGCCCCAGGAGCTCCGCCGCCTTTTTGTACCAAGTATTCTGGGTGTGTATTTAAAAGTTTTTTTAGCTCCGACTCTTTCGTCATATGGGCAAGGGGGTTAATCATCCCGGTCTCTTTCCAACTAACTACACGCTCACCCAAGCTAAGTGCGCTATCTGCAGTAAATGCAGCCGTAATACCAAGCTCGACAGCCATAAATTGCCCATGTAGCTTAGTTGTTGCTAGTTCTCGCTTTTCACCAGTACCATCTCCACCCTGGTGTGCATACTGCTCAGTCATCCCGGCAAAGCGCATAAATCCCATATCAGCAACTAGCAGGGCATTTACTCCAGCAAAAACTGGGAAAGCTTTCTCAAGCGCATAAAAAACTGGCGCAGAGATCGCGGTAGTCGCGACAATCTTGGCGCGCTCTTTGTTGTCGGGGGCTTCATCCCACAATTTTTTAAAGCTTTTCAAAGAACCTGGGCCACCACTAATCATTTTGGCCGAGCGCATCAGTCCCCATATTTCTCCTGGATTAGCACCAAGCGCATTCATAACTGGCAACTGGGAAAGCGCTCCAGGAATAAGATTCATTGTGCCGGCAAGCTTAAACCCACCAGTTATTGCATCCGAGATCTTCTCGCGCGTTATCGTTCCAGTCCTTACACCTTTACCTGTCTTTTTATCGATGATGAGCTTTTCTTCAAGTCTCGCTGCCAGCTCACGGCCAGATATGCCATTGATCTCGGTAGTCCACGCTTTGCCAATTAACTTGGCGAGGGGATTCCATTCGTAAAATGTCAGCATCGCTGCCGCTCGCCCTGCAGCAACCAAAGAAGAAACTGGCTTATCAATCACTGCAGTCGTCTCTAACCACGCTTTTTTCCACGACATCTTACCTGGCTCTACCTTAATACTATCGATCGCTTTTTGCCTTGCCTCAATATTGCTATCCCGCCTCGCGTATTCCTCATGTGCAACACTCACAAAGGTTTTTTTAAAGCCATTTGCCTGAGCAGCGACCCAAGATTTAACTCTCGTTGTCAGCTTTGTCATCTCAATTTTGGGCAGCTTATTCTCACCACCCAATTGGGTTTCTAGTTGCTGGGTGTGTTGTTGGTCAATTCCCATATGTTTATTTCACTGCCAAATAAGCGTCGACTAATCCCTCAACATCTTGTGTTGCCACCAGCTCTTCATACTTGTTCAAAGATTTTTGCTTGGAAAGGTATTCGTATTCACAGAGTGTGTCTTTGATAAAATCAAACATCTCTTGTGTGGCATTCTCTCTGGTTTGGGCCAAAATATCTTCGTAAGCTGTTCCATGCCTGCTGCGCACGAGCATCATCCACTCGGCAATTATCCCCGTAAGTTTGTCGGCGTCATCTGCTGCTGCATCAATTTTACTACTCCACTCCACTTGCTCTTGCTCGGAAAGAACGGGTTTGACCACATATTCATACACTGCAAGGGGCATGATCATGGCAACAAGATTAGAGGATGCTTTCGCAAGCCCCTTTACTTTGGCGGGCACAGCCTTGCGTAGCTTACTATTCTTGGGAATAAGCTCAGATATTGGGCAATCAGGGATTAATATATTAGGCACCATTGTCAGGTTACTCGCAACTAGTTGCTGTGCGATTACATCACCTCGTTTTGCAATCACCATGGCAACAGCGCCCATCAAGCGTACTTTCCATGGCTCACCCCACCCAAACTGTTCGCCAAAAGCAATTACCTTGCCAAGTTCTTCATTACCAAGAACAATTTGGAGCCATCGATATTGCCACATTCGCCGAATTTGTTCTTGTAACATTGTAGGCATAAAAAACCAAAAATATCACATCAATAACCTACCTCAATCTTAGATAAAATTAGGCAATAACACAACAGGCAAAATTGCCTCATACCAGAGGAAAATGTTATAACATTTTTCGCTAATTTAGTCTTTTTTGGATCGTCTTACGCAGATCATCCCAATAGGTCAATTTGTCGGCTGCTGTTAAATCAAAATTATTTGCAATATCATCAAATCCAGGGCCCTTCATTGTTACCGATCCAGCCTCATCATTGGCAACTACTCGCACTTGCGATCCTGGCACCAAACTTGGCGACACTGTTCCAAGCGGCTTCCCCTTTTCGATTTGTTGCAAAATCTGTGCCATACCTTTCGTTGCCTCAAGCGCCGACATTGGATTCTTTAGTCGCTCCCTTTGATATGCGGCCATCGACGACAAAGAATTGGTCCATACTTCGTCTAGATTAAATTGTTTTGGCACACTCATCCCTACCATTCTTATCGCCAACTTTTCTTCTTCACCCTTCAAGAAATCAGGACTTTTACCAATCAATTCAATAGCTTTTTGTGGATTATCTAAGATTCCTTGCACCAGCAAATCTTGTATAAATTGCATTTGATTTGCTTGTCGTGTTTCATTATCACCAGTCCCAGAGTAACGTTCGCGCAGCAAGCGCAATGCTATGTCTGGAGTTACCATGTATTTACCAGGTTCAATTACTCGATCTTCTCCAGCCATTTTCAAAAAATATTTATCAAATGGTGCTCCACCTTTAGACATTCTCTCCGATTCACTAAGCGTTTCGACGACGTTAAAGGGGATTTTACCATCGGGACCAACATCATACAAAAAAGAAATTAAATCTATAAATCCTGTATACGAACCCTGAACTACCAGGTCAGCTGGCATACCAGTTGCCTCAGCCAAAATTCTTGGGATATTAAAAGTGTTATACCTTCCTGGATTGGTTGCGTCTATCCAACTCATTTGATTGAGGATTGCTCCGGGCTTAAGATTATCAGGATCTCCCCACGCCAAACCAGGCACGCGCATATCTCGCGGCATCGATATCTTGGTTACTGGTCTTCCATCAGCGGGAATCACAAAACCCATAATCGCATCGCTATGACCATGTACATCTGCTCCGTCAATGCCAGTAATCCAAATCACAACACCATCGAAATTTTTATTTTCGCCAAGCATAGTGTCACACCATTCTTTCCCCTCAGTTTCACAATAACCTAGTCTTTCATTTTTAATCATCTGCAATCCCTCAGTACCCAACAAATCAGCAATTCCCTGTCCTTCCAAATCCCATTCTCCTGGTTTGAGTTCTTCAGTTGGCTCAACACTAACTGGACCTTCTCCAACACCAACACCTTGTCCAGTACTATTTGCCTGCCCATCTCCAATCCAACCCAATCCGCGCGCAGTGGCATATCCTCCACCAATGCCACTTGCCAATAATGCTGCGATCATTGCAGCATTACCTACAGAACTTTGTCTTCTCGAAGATTTTGGGCTGTATTGATCACTGTATTGATAATCATCCGGTCTAGATCTGGTTCTATTGGTTAATACTTCCGAAAGATTTCTAAAGAAATTCGATACTTTTTCTTTCACCGTTTCTCTGCGAGTATTTTCCCATGAGTTATAACTATGATCACGCATTCTATCAGTCATATCAAACCTATTCCTTCAATGTAACTATAGAT
>Ga0194063_10001709_pt1 | contig 14046 bp, 4 predicted proteins | sample SepL3720m_MetaG_FD_155459 | JGI IMG/M metagenome (GOLD analysis project Ga0194063, IMG submission 155459) | Anoxic zone freshwater microbial communities from boreal shield lake in IISD Experimental Lakes Area, Ontario, Canada - Sep2016-L373-20m | ecosystem: Environmental > Aquatic > Freshwater >... | reverse complement strand
GACGTTGCCGCAGGCAAGGCACTCGTCACAGAGGTAGCACTTATCAACAAAGCACTTGCCAACCCCAATCTCCAAACACTTACCGATACCGTTACTCCTCGTAAAGCTGGAGAATCTGATCAACAGTATCATGTCCGTGTCCTTGAGACAGTTGCCGATATGACACGCAACCAAGGATCATATGAAGGTCTTCCAGCGGAAGATCCCAGAAGACAGCTCTTCACTGCTCTCACCACAGAAGGCGTCATCACAGATTCACACAAAACCGAGCGCAACCTTGTTGCAGCTGAAGCCCTCATTGAAGTATCTAAAGCAGAATCAAACAAACAAGCTCAGGAAGCATACGACACAGAATATACTGCTCGCCGAGAGAAGATCATGGCAAACGTCAACTCATTCACCACAGAAGAAGAGATTCGTGCTGGAGACGTGATGACGATCATGGGAAGCGAGACACTGCTTGATGCAAACAATGAAAGACGAAACTCTGTAGACAGACAGCTCTTTACTTCAGCCCTTGTTGCCGAGCATTTCATGGATATTCCATTCAGAGCAACTCCAGATGGGAAGTCAGAGACATTCAGGGAAGCACTCAAGACAATCAATGATCAACGCAACACACTTCGTGATGCAGGAAAAGGTGGGGGAGAAGAATGGAAGAAGCTTTCCCAAGAAGCACAAGACCTCCGCCTCACGTTCTATACCGACATCTATCGATCATTTGAAAGTCGCAATGTTGATCAGGCTCTCTTTGAAGCACAGAAAGAAGCTACTCCATTTGCCAAAGAGGCACGAGCAGCATGGCAGACATTGGAGGCAGACAACCAAGTTCTTGTCACCCTCTCTGAGGGATACATGAAGAATCATCCTCACAAGAAGGATGGAAAAGATGTTACTCCTCAAGACTTTGCTGACAGAATACGTACCTATTTCAAGATGACTTCAAACGAATCAATCGTTCGTGGTCTTGGAGCCTATGTCCATGAAGGAATTGATCATATGAAGAGAAAGACAGAAGGAGCAAAGGCACTTGAGAGGAAGCCTCCAGTCAAACTCCCCGTCGCAGACATCATTAGACAGAAGAAGCTTGTCAAGAGTGGGGGGGGAGCCAGCAGAGAGGGAACTAGACAACAAGGATCACATATGAATCAGGAACCAACAACACCTGAAAAAGCAAAACAGAAACCTGCCCCAGTTGAAAAAAAAGGTGAAAAAAAAGTGGATAGAGGAGAAGATCCAGACGCAGCCCCAGTAATCGACAAGAGGACCGAAGGGATGCCAGCACCACTTAAAAGAAAAGAAACGGGAGAAGATCTTTCAGCCGGCCCACCAAAGCCAGAAGATGGATCTCAACCGATAGATGGAACTCCAGCACCAGTGGGTGGGAAAGATGGGGAGCCAGAAGTAAAGCTCAATTATGTTCTCGCAGGAGCAGGCTTAAAAGATCGTGCTCTCGTTAATATGGACGAGCTTTCTCAACATGTAAAAAGCCTCGAGACAGAGCTTTTCAATAAAAAACAATTGTTTAGACCAATAGATAGATTTTCTGATTGGCTTGCTCTTAAAGCCGCACAGCTCCAGGCAAAGGGTGCACTGGGAAAAATAGGGGGGACACTCCTTTCTATTCCTAGTGCCGTACTTAAAGTCGTGAACCATCCAATAGAGAACGGGTGGAAGAAGATGTTTGCACCAGTTTTTGACAACCAACGAGATGTATTTACAGCAGGGTTAATGGGTGAATTTAAAAAAGCAGCTGGAATTGACCCTTCGGTTGCACTTCCCATTTCACGTGAAATGGCATCGGTTGTTATGGAGCACGCTGGTACTGAGCGAAGAAAATTTTGGAATAGATTGCTCTACGCACCAAGAGATTTAATTGCAAATACAACGGGGCTTATCCAAAACTCTGAACAGCTACTTGCTCAAAAATATGTGAGAGAACAGCTGGGGAAGACATCAGGTCAAGACGCAGACTTTTCAAAAGAATGGACACGTATTACCACAGGTGAAAGGGGCTTTATAGCACAACAAGATGCAGAAGGACGCCGTTTTGCTGAGCTCTCCTCAGGGATTAAAAGCCTTGCTGAGCTGCAAGCAGCGAATCTTTCATTAGATGATATTAATAGCTCAATTATTTCAGGTGAACAGGGTGAATCGCGATTTGCATTGAAAGTCGAAGGCCCTGCAAATGCAGAAGTTCAAAAAACAATTAAGGGATTTATAAGTGAATATGCCGCTTCTCCAAAGACTGACGCAGAAAAAAAAGTTCTTCTTCAAAAAATAAATCAATATCTTAAAAGTGATGGCTTTATCAAACTACTTCCACCAGGAAATGCAGATATTTTTAAAGGCTATGAAGTGGCTTCAAATATCGTCTCCATTGCAGATGAAATCGCAAAAGATTGGGATGCCCTAAAGGCTCCTTCAAAAACAGCAGAAGGTAAGACAAAATGGGATGAACTATCAATCGACGTATTATATGGAAATAGCGAATGGGGCGGTGTTCGTGGAAAAAAAGAGCGAGGAATGCTTGGGGCAGAAGAAGCTCTCGCCCGTCGTTTGGTTGAACAAAAACTGGGTCTTGGCACAAGCGCCATGAGCGAAGGTATTCGACTGGCAAATGGAGCGATACAAACATTGACATACGGTGGCGGCTATGCAGCAGGGTATTGGGCTGCGGGAGTAGCTCAGTCGGCATTCAACATCACATCAGGTATTGTAATTCGCGCAGGAGCGACAGCAGTGACGCTTCCCATTCTTCCCATTGGTGGAGTAGTAGGAACGTCAGCAGTTGCCGCTATTAAAGAGCGAGGTTTTGAGATTGGGAACTTCAAATATACAGGTCGACTTGAACGAGAAAAAAATATGATGTCACGTGAAATCGCCTTGCAGCGCACTGATAGCAAAAATGCTGTAGTACGCACGGAGCTTGCCCCAGCACTTGTTGAAGCAAAGTCTGCAATGGAGCTACAAGCATCGATTCAAACAATTTTGAACAAACCTCGTGAACAATGGACTCAAGGAGATGTCAATGATCTTGCGAAAGCAATGGTTGAGACGAGCGCACGTATCCATCTAACCGATATTTCCCAAACAAAAATTGACGGTAAAGCGCAACGAGTACAAAATTATCTCTCTTATTCTGAAGGAAAAGAAACATCAGAATATGGCCTCTTACGTGGAGCACTTCTTGATGCGAAAGTCCAACTCGGACTTCTTGCCGTTCAAGGTTCGCCACTCGTACAATCTATGTTCCCTGGTCAGACAATAAGCAATCCACAAGGCTTCTTTAAAGCATTTGACAAGCTTACCAGTCTGGGAGAGGCACAACTTCGTGTTGGTTCAAGTGCGACAGACGTAAAGAAGTGGCTTTCTCAACAAAAGAGTAGTTTGGGGCTCACTGATGCAGAAGTCGACTCGATGATGAGTGAATATGGAACAAAATATGACTTAAAAATAAAACAAGAGCAAAGCCTTAAGCAAATTGATAAAAATTGGACAGGAGTTCGCAATAGAAGAGCTCTCTCCACATTTGCCTCAACCGTAATAGTGTCCCCATTGGTGGGCTACTCCGTCAATGGATTTAGGTCAGAAATGCTTGATCTTAGTGTCCATGTTGCCAGAGCAGTGCAAGCCGGAGGAGTAACAGGCGTATTGAGTGGCAGCGCAGAATATATAGGTGACTGGGGGAATGTGATGAGGGGAGATATCCCACTTCATGTTACTGCAGCAGGCCAGGTTGTTAGTAACGTGTCAGAGTTTCAAAAAGGGATATTGACTGTTGAAAATTGGGTGAAACCACCCATTCTCAGCCCTGCACATGATGAGATAATTGATGGAGTTACTTTACGTCTTCCTGACGGTCTAGCATATAAACAAATTGATGCTCAACATGACGCACTTATCAATACACAAACGGGAGAAGTAATAGATATGAGTGGCTATAAGCTGAGTTATCAAGATGTTAATGGAGATGGAATAGCAGAAGCCGTTATGCGTGACAATGCAGGAAATGCAGCTCAACTCACTCAATTCTTAAGCTCCCACAACATAGCATTATCAGCAGATCCTTCAATACGTCAGGGTGAAACAATTTATTCACCAGCACCACAGCATAATGAGACAATAGATTTTAACGGACAACAGGTGACAGTAAGCGTTCCTCTGAACACTCATTGGGTAGACCAGGATGGGGACGGCAAATTAGAGCTTGTTACAACGCTCAATGATCACTCAACAAGAGTATTGATTGATAATGCCGAGATAGTAAATGGCAAGTTAGATCTGTCACATGCAACAGTTGATAGTACTGTGCACATTGGGACGGCAACATTACCTCCAGGAGCTGCAGCAGCTGTTGCGCCAGCTACAGCAGCGAGCACGATGAGTGGTGAGGATGTGTGGAGTAAACAAGGAGACTATCGTGTCGTTTGGGCAAAAGATATTAGTCATCAAGGGCCATGGCATGACACAATCTTTAACACAGGGAATGCTGAACATAAATATGGTGTAGAGATTAGATTTCCTGAGGCAACAGTCCACAATCCAAATACGGGAGTCGATCAGGCAATGGATCCGATGGCAGATGCTGGAAAGGTCGGCTTTATGTTCAATATCCATGGATTTGGACAGCCTGGACAAGAGGGAATGCCAGGTTTTGGACAGATATTTGTAAAAGCAAATGAATATGTTGAAAACGGGCATACCTATTACTCTCTCAAGCTTGATCCATCTGATACAGATCCAAATCATTTCATCACACTTCCTGATGGGTCTCATGTCCAATCAGGTCAATTTGCGCAACTAGTCCTCAACGAACAAAAGGTAAATGCACAAGTAGGAGAACACGGTGTTGGGTATTTAGGATCTCAAGTGACATACGCGGGAAGAGAAGTGTATAACCTTGCTCATGATGGAAAACAGGGTGACATAATGGGAGGGTATCTTGACACAGCTTCAAGACCTCTTGGTCATTTCAATAGTCAGACAGAGGGGACATTTATCGCATTCCACGAAATTAAAGGGAGTTCCCCAGTTAGCGGAGAAGTTTCATTTACTCCACCTCCAGAGGTTCCTCCTGGACCAACCCAGATAGATTCATTTACCGTAGATTTGATGGCAGTTGTCAAGGAAGGGTACAAATTAGATATAGCCCCACGTAATATCGATGCAATGCTCATTCCACTTCCCACGAGACGTGATCTTGAAGCGAGCGTAAGAAAAGAAGGGGAAGCGCACAGTGAGGTTCCAGCCGAGACAGCAACTCCTCCAGAGAAAAAAGAAGTTAATACTTCAAAGGCGGAATCAGGCGTTGACCTATCAGAAGATAAAAAAAATACAGAGGAAGTTCCAGTCTTTGGCGATAAAAAAAACTACATGGAGGTTAGAGGACATGTTGAGGAGACACTTATGGGAAGTTTTGAAGAGGTAAATAAGTTTTTGGTTGATCATGGCTTAGATGCATTTCAAGATGAAGCTAAACTTGCAGATTTTCAAGCAAATGAAATTGCCAAGAAAACCATGATTATCCGTGTTCTTCAAAAAGAGGCAAGAACCATCATATGGAACATGGCACGCATTGAAGCTCATGAAGCCGCACTTGAGACGCTTGAACCCAATGAGAGAAAAGCTGTAGATAATCAAACAATCATGAATGAAGCCGCGCTTGGAATCGAAGAAACGAAGAGACAAAGAGATGAATCGAAAAATGAGACAGAAAAACAAGAGCTTTCAAATGCGCTTGTTGAAATGGAAAGAGTAAAAAAAGAGCAAGATGAAGCGCAAGAAAAATTCCTCAAAGAAGCAGGAATTGATATTAAAGTGGTGAATGAAAAATTAGGGGCAAAAGAACTAGAATTGCTCAAGCAAAAAGAAGGAGAAATTAAGAGTAAAGTAGAGCAGGTTGAAAATAAGATGGCCGAATGGGAAGGTCCAACAACTATTCTTCTCAGCGCAGATTCACTTCTTTCAGAGCCATACACCGCATCAAATGAGAGAGTGGGGAATGTAAAGGGCTCAATACTTTGTAAAGGGAAAGATGCAGATGGAAAAGAAGTAAAGACAGAAATCTATGAGAAGGGTGGAAAGAAGCTATTAAGAAGAACAACACCAAGTGAAGGGCCAATGATAACGTTAGTATCTCCAGATGGTGAAATGAAAGAAGTACGTTCAGACGCTGGGGTACTTATTGATGTCGCAAAATCCACCTTTTATTTGGGAGATTCTCAGGAAACACTCTACACTTTAGATGAAAAAGGGGAGTTTAAAGCGCTTGACCCAGCGAATAAAGAGGATGAAAAAAAAATAAAATTAATACAAAAAAATATTGAAAAGTATCCTAGTACGCAACAAGCAAAAAAGAACGCAGCTGAAGTAAAGAAGACGAGAGATGATATAGTGGCATTTAAAGCTGAGCTTAAGAAAAAAAATGAAGCTGCTCAGAAAGAAAAAGAAGCAGATGAAGAAAGAAAGAAAAAGAAGAAGAGCTTAACAGGCACCCGTTAATAATTTGTGATATTATCAATATATGGCAGACACAACACAGGTTTCAGAACAGCAGAAAAAAAATGAAGTGGCACTTATCGATTTTGTTGTCAAGCTCATCTCTGAACGAAATGATCCTAAAATTAAGCCAGATGAGCTTCCCTCTGTCCGTGCACTTCTGTTACAAGAGGTTCATGAGCAGATTAATAGAGCACTTGTTCACGCACTTGATGACAAAAAACAGCTGATGCTTGGTAAGTTTCTCGATAGCAAACCAGATGCAGTGGCTCTTGATACATTTTTTGAACAAAATATAGAAGATATGGATGTTGTCATCGCTCAAACACTCCTACAATTTAGGAATGCATATCTTGCACCAGCAATTGATCTCAATTCATTTGCTCAAAACACGGTGGAGGTAAAAAAAGAGGAGAAAATGGAAGACTTCTCAATGCCACTCCCAGCTCCAGTGAGACACAACTAGGTTTTATTTCCCCTGCGCTTTTTCAATTAGTTTGGGAATACGAACGGCGTGTCCAAGAAGTTCCATCCAACGGAGATGGTAATCCTTGAGGGAGTCTTCATCAAGAGCCTTCTGAAGCTCTGGAATACGAGTTTGCCAAAGTGCTACTGTTTTTTCCGTGTTAATTGTAATTTTATCCATATTACCCAAGTTCTCATCTAGATTTGCAGTTGCTCCATCGAGTGCAAATAATTTTTCGTTCCCATCTGTTCTCTCCACTATAGCTCCAGTTGCTCGGTCAAAGCTTTTGATGAGATCAAACTGAATGAATAGATTGCTTGAACGGGTAATACCATCCTCTGGCTCATTTGATTGTTGTTTGATCCATTCGCCAAGTAAACTAGGATTAATTTTATGGATATTAAGGATAGATTGAGAAAGATAGCTAAAAAGACGTGCTTGTTCTTCAGGAGTCTTTGCTGATGCCGCTGATACGCCAAATAATCCAGAGTCGCCATTTGTCGCTTCTTCTGCCGCAAGATAGCGGGCATTTCTATAACCACCAGGCTCATCGTTATCTAACGTATACGCATGAGGAGCAGTTTCTCTACTTGGCCCTGTGCCTTTGGGATTGAGGCCGTTGTTGACAAAAAATGTATGAGGAAATTCATATTGTTTTAAATCTTTATCAAGAGGTTGAGTAGGGACAACGTCTACTCTATAGGGATTATTGGCAAGTTCAGGCTCGGCTTTTATTTCTGCAAAGCGCTTCGTAAGATTTTTATTCTGTATTTCCTTGCCTTTTTTAGTTTCATTAGGCAATGGTTTTGGAGGGTGAACGACATCTTTTTTTGGATCAACTGCGGGCTTTTGTGCTGGCTGTATTGGTTGATCTTTAGCCTTTGGAGCATTTGCCTGAAGCTCACTTTGTGCATCTAACAGATAGACGACAAGATGCTCTTCCTGTGAATTGTGAGGAATTGTATTTACGGCTGTTTGTGCCCGATGTACAAACCCATTTGAGTCATTTGCTATTTCTATACTGCTATTTATCATCTGCATAATGACCGCTGCTCCATCTTTCCCGTACATTCCAGCCATAAATTGGATTCCTTCTCGTTCCTTCATAAATTTTTCGAGGTCATACCCACCATTATTGGGGCGTTCAAGTGTTTTGAGAACGGAGCTTACAAATGTAAGAGTCCGCTCTTTAGGATTCTCTGGGGAGTCAATATATGTCGTATATAGTTTATCTACATTTGCACTGGGGTTCTCGGAATTAACGTCAAGTCCAAGTTGTTTAAAGTACTCCGCATGCGACTGTTCAGAAAAGTATTTTTGGCGCTCTACAACGCCATTTACAAAGCTTTTTTTCCATTTATTCATCGCCACTTCGTATTCTTGTCCTTTCCAATATTTATTACTTTCTTGTTCTGATGCATGAGAAAGCACGCCATGGAGGGCATTCACATTCTTTTCTAATTTATCCACTGTTATTTCGACTGTGTGATTATTTATATTCAATACATCTTGGGGAGTTCCACGAAGGGTTGGATCATATGCTGCAATTCTTCCTTGTAGGCCATACAGGGAAGTAAATGGGGTTAGTCGTTCTGCCGAGCGGGGAGATTCTACTGTCATATCTAAAAGTATAGCAAATAAATGGAGGAACTATTTCTTTATAAGCTGATTTCGCGTTTTCATTTGAATATGGAAGTCGTCATTAAATTGTTTAAGTCCCTCTGAAAGAAATGGCTTATATATTTCGGGACAGGTGTCGGGAGAATATTTAGCTGCCGTTCGTAAAATTCCTGTCCAAAGAGAAAGGGCAACGCAGTTGTATGCATCTTCTGTTTGGAATGCTTGTACTTTTGAAGCTATTTGTTGTTGAGTAAGCTCTGCATCTCCTTGAAGTGTCAAATCATATTCACCGCGCGCAACAAAATCGTGCCAAGCCTTTTCATCAGGAGTATCTGTGTCAGCATATGTCGGGAATACTGCCTGAGCTCTATCATCTAAAGAATAATTCAAAAGTCTCCATATAGGAGATGTGACCTCATTTGTGTTGTCGGTAATTTCTATATCCATATCTACCTTCTCGCTTCTGGCTGGTTTATCAGGAATAATTACAATTTTTATCGGTGGGGAGGTGCTAATTTTATCCTTGGAATGCTTATCGATTCCTGTCTCGCCATATCTCATTGGGTCATACACTACAATATTCCAATCTTTATTTTTGGGATCTTGGTGAATTTTAAGCACAAGGTTTGCATGGCCTCCTTGGTTGAGGAATATAATGGGCAGTTTATAGCGGTTCCAGGCAGTTGAAATAATCGTAGTATAGTCAAAATATTTGTCACGTAAATGATTCACATCAGTTAACGCGGGAGCGTCAACTCTTCGTATTCCATTTGCTAACGTAACCAAATTGCCTTCATCATGGCTATTGGGAAGATTTCTGGATTCTTTAGTCATCACATCTAATTCTGCGATAAATTGCTTTGCAGCGGCTTTGTTATCGATCTCAAGAGAAACAGAGTCTGGTTTGCCAACCTCAGGTTGAGGGAGCATTTGTACCAATTCTTCATGCGCTTTTTCTGGCTCCAATATTTTTATCTCCAGTTGACCATCCTGAGATTTTTGCTGATTAGTATGCTCAATCTTAGTGGCTCCTTTTGCTCTCATGGCCTCAAAAAGGGGAGCAAGCTCACGTTCTACAGAATCAAAGAGTGCATTTCCAGTGTCTTTATCGAGATGGACAAGATTAAAGTCTTTACGCAATTTGACATAGCGGTCATCTGCCAAAAATACAAGGTATCTTTTAAGATATGCTGGGTCTTGAAGATACATATTCATAAGCTCCGTTCCATCTTCTATTGCCTGAGTTTCTGGGCCCCTTTGTTTGTAGTAAGAGGTGCTCGTAAGAGGTGTTAAAACCTTTCCCTTAGCTATGTTTAAATCCATCAGTGTATTTACTAAGAAATTATATTCTGATTTATCATTCATTTTTAAAGCAAGGTGGGCGACAAGTTTGTGGCTCAGTTCATGAGAAAAGCGATAGGCTACCTCAGATGTATAATCAAATTTTTGATCTTCGAAAAGAATACGGTATTTTTCATGTTCCGCCATGGGGGCTGTGCCAAGAGTGATGCCATCTTTCGAATCGCTCTCACTCATCCACTGATTAGGATTGATCTTCAGATTTTTTTCAGATACGATACCTTCCTGTTCAGCAAATTTCCACACATCATACAGGCGTTTATTACTATTTCTCAGATGTTCCAGAAGCGATTGAGTAAATTCTTTAGGATTGGTACGCGCTAGTTCAGGAGTGATCTCACGTCTTTTAATATGTGGATCAGTGTCAATTTTAAGCTCAATGGGGGGCTTAGCTGGCCCTTTTTTATCCGGAGTCTCTGAAATTTTCGGAGTTTGAGGCGAATCTATGGGTGTAATATGTTCTTGTTCTACCTGTTTCACATAATTCTGCTGTGCTTTGGAAAGGTAGAGAATAAGCTGTTCCTCTCGTGAGTTTGGAACAATTGCGTTTACCGCATTCTTTGTCTGTCTGACAAATTCATCTGGATTGTTGGCAAGCTCTGTTGCTCCATAAAGCTTTTGCATGATGACCTCAGCTCCATCCTTCCCAAAGTTTAATGCCATGCAACGAATACCTTCCGCATGTGCTTTCAGTGCAGTAGCATCGATCTTTCCATCATGAGTAATTTGTTTGAGTACCGCCTGAATGAATACATCTGTCTGTGATTCTGTATTTTTTCCTCCAAAGTAAGTAGTATAAAATTCTTGTGCTTGCACACTATCACAATGAGCGATATCTACACCTATGCCTTTAAAGAACTCTTCTTGGCCTGGTTGTGAAAAGTAGTCTTTTCGTGACTCAATACTACGGACGAATGAGGACTTCCATGTGTCCATCTGCTCCTCATAGGCTCCTCCTCTTTGTTCCCATGTATTTTTTCGTTCATTAGTCGATGCAGCGCTCAATATCTTCTGAAACTGCTCTTCATGTTTTCCTAGTTGATCTTTTGTGACAACTATCGTCTTGTTTTTTATATTCAATACATCTTGTCCAGATCCAACAAGTTCAATTCTACCTTGAAGACCATAGAAAGAAGGAGAAGGGGAGAGTCGTTCTACAGGACGTTGAATTTCCGCTGGCATTCTAAAAGTATATCAAGTTTATTTGATTAATTTTTCCAGACTGGAGCAATGTTTTGTGAGGCATCAATTGATGCTATTGTTTTATTCTTATCAAATGTGGCAAAGCATGGATTCGCAACCTGTCCACTATAGTATGAATCTGGACTTCCTTTTCCTGTGGAGTGTATCGTATAGAGAATATTCTTTGAAAATGGATTCCCTTGATCTTTTTCGTGTCCTCGTACCATTACAGTTCCTCCAATTTGACCTAAGAATTGCTCGAGGCCTTTTTCAGAATAGACGACATTATTACCCCAAAGCGCATCAGAAAGTTTTCCTGTATCCATTCTTCCACTATTGAACCAAAATCCATTTTTTCTCGCCAATTCAAGCCTTTTTTTTGCAATTTTTAAACTACTTAAATGCCACACTGTACCTTCAAGCTTAGTTCTATTATCAGTAGTCAGCTCTGCTCTTTTTATCGCCTCATCCACATCTGCAAAAATATGAGCATCAGCCTTTATAAGGCTATCTACATCTGGTACAGCATCTGCCCACGTCGTAATATGGTCAAATGTTTGATCAATATCATTTCCTCTCAGTCGTGCAAGTTGTTGAAGATTATAGCCTTCATAGGTGGGGCCGCCATGTGTCATCACTACTCCATTGCCACAAACGACCATGCGAGGAAGTAAAGCAAGCGCCTTATTGAAGAGCTCATCTTTGAATAGAGGAGAGTGGGGAGCGACATATTCGTTGTATACATATCCAACAGCATCATCAAACTCCTTTTTATCCTCGGGAGAGAAAGCCACTGTAAACTCATCTCGTTTTTTCTTGTAATCATTGAGATAGTTATCTTGGTTCGTAAAGACTTTTGTCATAAACGTATCAATTTGATCCTGAGTAACTAATCCTTTTTTTTCCAACTCGGTAAACACATCATGTGTATATTTAGTTCTTTTTGCCATCTCAAGAATAGGTTTCATATCTCCTGTGTAAACGCCTTTATCATAGTGGCTCAATGCTTTTTTTGGATAATCATGCGATGAGACGCCATCAACTACCTCATGGTCCGCCTTCATTAAGACAACATTATTGGGATATCTCCGTTTCATTTCAAGAAGAGATTCCATGAGCTCGACTTGTTTCTTTCCTCTGTCCAAATAGTCCCCCTCGACTACAAGGATCATTGATTTGTCGCCAGACTCCATATTTTCAATAAACTGTTTTTTTTCTACGATATGTTTCATTGCTTCAAAATCACCGTGTAAATCTCCAATGACAACAAGTTCTCCAGCCCCTTTTGGAATATACGTAACAACGCCATCGCAAACAATTTCTTTGTATCCTTTTTTTTCTGTTTCAGCAATTGTCTCAGCCAATTTTCCATTTCCTTGCTTCATCATTTCAATTTGAACGTCGTGAACACTATTAATAAGCTTTATCATTTCTGTTTTTGTTCTTTTGCCCGCTAGCTCAAATATTTCTTGATGGGCATTTTGCACCTCTTTTGTTTTTTTTGTAAGGTCGTATGGCTCGGCTGTGGGTTCAACAGTAATTATCTTTGGAGCTGCATCATCTGTATCGACCTTCGGGGATGAGATTGGAGTGTCATCAGGCGATGGGGGGGTAATTGGTGTTTTACCGGGTGTGGTTTTTAACGGTTCCCCTGGTATGGGAGCCGGAGTTGGCTTCTTATCTGGTATTGCAGGTGCGTCAACAGGTACAGTAGGTACAGGTGCGACAGGTTTAGCCTCTTCTTTATATGTTGCTTCTGCGTCCTGCAAATAGAGTACGAGGGTCTCTTCTTTTGAAGAAGGAACTATTGTGTTTACTGCTTCTTTTGTATGAGCAACAAATGCATCAGGATTGTTTTTCAGCTCGATTGTACTATTTAGTTTTTGCATGATGACCTCTGCGCCATTTTTTCCAAATATAGACGCCATGAAGCGAATACCCTCGGTATGTTGTGTAAGCTTTTCGCTGTCATATGTCCCGTTTGGCCGTTGAATTTGTGTGAGAATGGCTTGTGCAAACACATCTGTTTGAGAGGTAGTTTTATCTGCAGAAAAATATTTGTTATATATCGCATCTGCTTGTGTAGTATCAAATGATGTCGTTGTATCAATTCCAAGTTGTTTGAAAAATGCTCCTTGTTCTGGTTTTGCAAAATATGTTTTTCGTGATTCAACTCCAGCGACAAGATTATTTTTCCAAGCATTCATCTGCTCAGCATATGTCCCACCTTTTTCTTTCCAATAGGTGTCGCGTTCTTGAGTGGACGCATGCGCAAGAACTTTCTGAAATGCAGCCTCGTTCTTTCCAAGACCTTCTTTAGTAACAGCTAGTTTTTTATTATTAATATTTAATGAATCATTTTCAGTACCTTTATGAGATGGATTATAGAGCTCCATACGGCCCTGAAGTCCATACATACGGGATGAAGGAGCGAGTTCTCGTGGTTCAGGGGATACACTAATTTCGCCAGCCATATAGATATAACTATAGCAAAAAGAGGGAAGTATTGGTTAGTGCAAAAATCTAAACACTAAATTCCAAACCCCAAATAAATAGATATAAAATATTAAATATAAAAAAATACAGTTTAGAATTTAGGGTTTGGGATTTTAGACTTAACTTTCGTCAGTACTTTCCCCAAGAAGTTTTAGGACAACTGTTTTTTTGTAGCGTCTATCGCCGCGAGAATTAATTCGAATGGCCGGAAGCTTTCCTTTTTTACCCCATCGTTTAATAGTAAGGGACGAAACGCGAAGAAGGGAAGCAACCTCTCGAATAGTGATTAAATCTGGAAGATCTGAAAGTGATACCTTTGGAAGTGTTTTGGTTTTATATGACATGGAACGTATTATAGAGTTCTATTTATATGTTGTCAAGGTGGTTCTTAGGCTCTATATAATAGATATAGTATCAAACAT
>Ga0194063_10001708_pt1 | contig 14055 bp, 11 predicted proteins | sample SepL3720m_MetaG_FD_155459 | JGI IMG/M metagenome (GOLD analysis project Ga0194063, IMG submission 155459) | Anoxic zone freshwater microbial communities from boreal shield lake in IISD Experimental Lakes Area, Ontario, Canada - Sep2016-L373-20m | ecosystem: Environmental > Aquatic > Freshwater... | reverse complement strand
GAGATGTCATCGAAATATGCATAGGCATTTGTAACTGCAGGACCGTAAACTAATATCTGAACACCAGTACAGGGGATAGGTGTTGTCGGGGCTGTAAATATCCAGTTTACTTTTTGGTACGTAGTACCTGCTACTCCAGTAGATGTCGATTTAATATTTGTACCATTCTGATTGTCGTACAGAAGATACCTACCAGCGTTGGTACCATCACCTCTAGTCCAAAATGACAATAAGTATGAAGTCCCAGGTGTAACCGCTGAAAAGGTTTTCTGAACTCTAGTTTGTTGGGCCGCTCCAGATGTAACTTTAACTGCATAACTACCACTATGAATAGCTGAAATTTCTCTCGCCCAAGTACCATCACTAAGAAAGCCAGCCCAAGTTGGTGGATTTGCACTATTAACCGTAAACACCACATTCGTGGCAAGCGTGCCATTCCCACCCGTAAAGTCGACAGTGACGGAGTTGGCATCTGATGCTGTGATGTAACCAAAGTTCGTACCATCTGTCGCTACAAGACCCGCAAGTCCTGCAGCAAACTTCCCCGCTTCTGTATATACATATGGACCAACTCCTGATCGTGCTTGGGCTATGGTAGCTGAGTACAGTGCAGTACCTGTTGCTGTGTATTGTCCTTCCATCCCGCCATTGTCGACGAGGTTGGGGGTGAACACAACATTATCGACATAAAATGAATAAGCAGCGTTATTGACGCTAAGTACTTGTATTCCAAGGCTAGTGCATCCCGCTGGGGTTTTAATACTGCCTGTTAAATTTTGCCAACCTCCTGTACCGGCACTGTAAATTATTCGAGCCAGTGTCCCATTTGAGTTATCCCAGAATACAACTTCTACGGAATGGGTTGGGTCAACGTCCTTCACCCAAGCTGAATAATAATAATTAGAGCTTGCAGAAACAGTTACGTTTTGAGCAATGCCTCGACCGTTACTAGTCACAGTAACTTTTTGAGACCTTGTATCGTATAAAATATTTGCCATTTCAGCATCCGTTGCCGTAGCACCACTTCCGACAGTCCAACTGGTTGGCGCTCCGGCGGTGGCGGCTTCTAAGTTTCCATTTAAGAGAATATTTGTTCCACCTGTTAGTTCACCGGAAGCTCTCGTCATCTTAGAGGCAGAGGCCCCGCCGTTATACGTCACTGGCTGCAAGGTGCCGCTGCCATCCATCTTGGCGTAGAACTTGAAACTGCCATCAGAGACGGTGCCCGCCTCAACCGGCGAGGTGCCGCTACCATAAATGGCGGCAATTTCTGTCGTTGTGAGTACTCGATCGTAGATCGCAAAGTCGTCGATGAGGGCTTGAGCTGATTTAGTCATATCGGTATCCGAACCAATAAAGGACTGGGCTTTTGGAGTAAAACCTAGATAGGTTGTGGCAGAGACTCCAGGCGTACCGTTGTTGACCACAATATTAATATAATTAGTGCCATCAACTTTATTGATTGACCATGAAGCGGTAAGTAAATACCAATTACCAGCAGTTATCGTACTCACATACGACGCTACGAAGTTGCTAGTTCCATCATAGACAGCGATATAAAACGTATTGCTTGTAGTTGCTTTGTATATCAAAAGCGAGTGAGTAGCGTCAAAGCGATTTGCGTAGAACACGTGAGCTAGGCCATCTGTACCAGCCCATGATGGTTTAAACCAAAAGCTGATTGTCCCTTGATTAGTATTGATATGTTCATAGTTATTCCCTCCTATCTGTGCTCCTCTATTGAATGTCAGTGTTGATCCTGCTGTCCCTCCTGCATTCCCATACACAGATACTGCCTGACCTAGTTTCCCGGTATCCAGATACCCACTGGCCTTGAATTGATTAGAATCTGTACTGGTTGTCTCATCCAGTCTCCATTGTCCCGTATACGCTAAGATAGCAGGAGCAGGAGTAATGAATACCTCAGGTACTTCTCCATAGGTTACGACATTCATTCCTGTTGCATTTGCTATGGATATACCAGTGGGTGAATACACTCCTATCTTGCCTGATGCATTAGCGACAGCATTGTATCCCGTATTGTATGAACCAGTACAATCTTTCACTACAGTACCCGGAGTAGTAGGATCAATAGGTAATCCAGCTACTTGTCCTGAGAGTAATGCACACAGATCTGCCTCAGGACCACCAGAGTTCTTTGCTATACGCTTGGGAGTATTCAGGGGATACATCTGTGTAGGAAACACTCCTTTTGCTGATATGAGATACATATCTAATGACTTCCCTATGGTAGATACATCAGATGATCTCTTTGTCTGTTGAGCAGCAGCAAACATACGGAAGGGATTCACGGCTACGATGACTACTGTCATAAGGACTGCAATGATACCGGTAGCTACGAGCAGTTCAATCAGAGTAAACCCTCTACGGGAAGGACAGCGGTACGGGACCATGCAGTCAGTATACGCGGAGGGAGTCTATAAAGTCTATAAAGTCGTAAAGTGACACTTCGAGCAGAGCCTACCCGCCGTTTTAGGCGTGGGTCGAGAAGTGAACCGCGTACTCTCCTCTAGAGAGGAGTCCCGCGTTTGACGCGGGGAGGTGTGTTATGTATTGGTCAATACACCCCGTCACACTTCGTCGCGCCTGCCTGTCGGCAGACAGGTCAGATGCGACTTCGCGTGCCACCCCTCTTTCTAGAGGGGAGTCGGGCAAGCATGGGATTCTTCTCAGCCCTGGGCTGATCAGAATGACCCTCGACTCGATAACCTGACAACTTTATAACCTTGAACCTGACAACTATTTAACCTTCGACCTCGACCTGACTTGTCGCGCTCTGCGCGATGACGGGCTTGTCCCACGAATCATTCCATGGTACCCTGATATGGTATGTCATCGTCTGATCTCCATCATTTTTTTTCTCCCAAATCAGTAGCTATCGTAGGGGTCTCAAAGGACTATCATAAAGTTGGACACCTCGTCGCAAAAAACATGCTTCTGCAAGGATACATGCATGAGATGCATTTTGTAAATCCACACAAGGGCAAGGTCCTCGGACATGACACGCTCAGCTCTTTGTCCGACCTCACTGCCCCAGTAGATTTGGTCGTTTTCGCAACTCCTGCAGATGTCACGCTAGATGAAATGGGAAAAGCAAAATCTATCTGCAAATCAGTCGTGATCCTCGCCGCAGGTTTCAAAGAAGAATCTAATCCTGAATCTATCGCTCGAGAGAACAGGCTCCAAAAAATCATCACACATACTGACATGAAAATATTGGGTCCAAATTGTGCAGGATTTATCAATACGATATCAGGTCTTAATAGCACTTTTTTGGTAGGTCCAGTACCTGTTGGGCATGTTGGAGTGATATCTCAGTCTGGAGCGATAGGAAGCGTATTGATAGATCACTTTTCGGCTCACCAAGGTATAGGATTCTCATACTTTTTCAGCCTTGGAAACAAAGCAAATATCGATGAGTGCGATACCCTCGAATACCTCGCTCAAGATGATCACACTCAAGTTATAGCGATGTATCTCGAAGACATTCATGATGGGCAGCGATTCATACATGCGTTGTCTGAAGCGACGAGACACAAGCCAGTTATCATCATCAAAGCTGGTTCTAGTCTGGCAGGTGCCCAGGCAGCCGTGTCGCATACAGGGAGTCTCGCCGGAGATGATGTGATATTTGACACGGTCGTCCATCAATGTGGGGCTATCAGAGCATATACGATCAACGAGCTACTCACCTATATTCAAATAGCCAATTACCATGTAACTCCCAAAAGTGATCGCATGATCGTTATCACCAATGCGGGAGGCTGTGGAGTGCTAGCAGCCGATGCAATTGACCAAGCTGGACTGACACTGAGCAAGCTACATATCAAGTCAATAGTTCCAAATGACGCACCTGTCCCCAACCCCTATGACGTACGTGGTGATGCCGATGCGTCGAAGTTCGCTGCTGCAGTCGCAGAGACTGGAGATGAGGAAAATGTGGGCGGCGTCATTGTGATTGTAACCCCTCAGGCCAATACTCAACTTGAGGATACCGCAAAGTCGTTGGTCGGCTTACAATCAGCTCTCACCCATCCAATTTATCCCGTATTTCTGGGCGGATCATCAATGACCGTAGTCCAAAAAATATGTGAGTCAAACCAAATGCCTTTTTTTGAGGACTTAGAAATGCTTATACGTGCGATAGGAGTATTTGTCGAGCGGGCATCTCGTCCTACACATACTGCGCGATTGATACGACAAAAACCATCGCGTCAAACCAAAAGTATTCCCACTGCATTGTCGCTAATCGATTCATATAGTGCTTTGCAGAAAGCTGGTATCCAGCTCGCTCCATATTGGACTGCTCGCGACGCCTCGACTTTGCATAAAGCACTCGAAGGTGTGATATATCCGATTGTGATGAAAGTATCTTCCTCTACCATCACTCATAAAAGCGACGCTGGCGGTGTTCAAACCAATATCTCCTCGTATCTCGAGGCGGAAAAAACATTTACGCGCATGCAACAGTTAGAAGGATTCCAACAGGTGGTCATCCAAGAGATGATCAGCGGGTACGAGCTCATACTAGGCGCCAAACGTGACCCCATCTTTGGTCCTGTCATCGTAGTAGGTATTGGGGGAGTACTCACCAACCTTATTCATGAAAGTGTGCAGTTCATCACTCCACTAGGATATGCATACGCGCAATATGCTCTTCAAAAAAGTAAACTAGCCAAGTTGGTACATGGATATCGCGGGATGCATCCCATCGATGAGGGTCACCTCTTCGAAATGATCCATATCATCGATCATCTCATGAATACATCTGATTACATCCAAGAAATAGATATTAATCCCCTCATGTTGACTCAAAGTGGCAAAACGGTAGGAGTAGACGCGCGGGTAGTGATAGCTAAGTGAACTCAAATGAAGCGAGGAACTTTTTTGCAGTATTCTACAAAAGACTTACCAAATATTTTTTTCAACAACTTCTCCTCGATCAGTACTTGTGTGTAAAAATAGTTATAGATAACAAAGATGATGAAAACAAATGCGCTCTTGAGTGCTATCGCAATGCCAAAGTTCATGAGAATCGCGCCTACATATATTGGATTTCTCGTATATGAAAACGGTCCTGATGTGACAAGCTCATTTTGACTTTTTGCGTCATGTTGTCCTGGTATGCCCCACCTATTTTGCATCGTGTATTTTGCCCATACAGCGAGGAATACCCCGACGGTAAATAGAGTAAGTCCAAGAGATCTGACGGGAACATCTAGTTCCATCGGAAGCGGAAAGATAAATCCAGAAAACAAATGGAGCATCACCGCAAACCACTGGATGAGTACCGCTCCAGTAAAGATTGACCTTGTATGTTTCCGAAGCGAGCCAGAGGTTGTTGCCCACACATACGCCGTGACAGATGAGCCTATGGCAAGAAAAATAATAGTGAATGAAAATGTATTCATACCTCTATCCTAGGATAGTGGACAAGATTATACATGAACTATTTTATACGCGCCATCTTTGCTGTCGAGCACTTTGAATCCCTTTGATTCAATTTGAATACGTAGTTCATCAGCCAGCTTGAAGTCTTTTGCTGACTTTGCAGCGACTCTTTTGTCAGCTAACTCAATCACTGTCTGAGGTATCTCAGTAGATGGTTTGACTAAGGTGCTATCAATCCTGAGCCCCAGGACATGAGCGAATCGATTGGCTTGTTCGGAATTTTTTGTTCTCAGGAGTATCGCAAGTGCAACTGATGTATCCAAATCATTACCGAGTGCTGCGATAAACTGCGTATCCATCTCCTCGACGTAATCTCCGCCTCTACTGAGTCTTTCCACAAGTCGAGTATATGTTGTCTGTGCTGCGTCAAGTGCAGACCAAGTGAAGTTCATCTCTTTGCGATAATGTGACTGGAGAAACAGTAATCGCAAGGCCATAGGATGATATCCCTTATTAACGATGTCGTCGATGGTAAAAAAGTTGCCTAGTGACTTACTCATCTTGGCTCCTTCGACCATGAGCATATTGTGGTGGACCCAATACCTTACAAAGGGGTGTTTTCCCGTCGCAGCTTCGGATTGTGCGATTTCATTTGTGTGGTGGACGGGGATATGATCGATACCACCGGTGTGTATATCGATCTGATCACCAAGATATTGGCGGCTCATCGCGCTACACTCAATATGCCAACCTGGGAATCCATCACCCCATGGTGAAGCCCAATGCATCGTGTGATCGGCAAATTTACCAACTCGCTTGAACCACAGTGAGAAATCTGCAGGATTATGCTTGCTTTGATCTTCTACAACCTCGGTCCGGACCGCACTTTTTTTATCACCCTGTTTTTGTCCGGATAAAGTCTCGTATCCTCTAAATTTGGTCGTATCAAAATACACTGCCTCACTCGTCTCATAGGTATACCCTTTGCTAGCGAGGGTCTCGATCATCTGTATCATCGACGGAATATGCTCTGTCGCCTTACTTGTCACGTCTGGTGGTAATATGCCCATGAGATCCATTGATCGCTTGAAATACTCTGTGTACATCTCGGCGACCTGCCATACTGTTTTTTCATACTTACGAGCACCCTTTTCCATCTTATCCTCACCGCTATCGGCATCATCGGATAGATGTCCAACATCAGTGATGTTCATTACATGCTTCACGTCATATCCGAGGTGCTTGAGGACGCGGATCAGGACATCATCCATAGTGTACTTGCGCAGATGACCGATGTGGGTGTAGTCGTATACGGTCGGGCCACAGCAGTACATACTAACGTGTTTGTCCTGGATGGGGACAAACTCATTAATAGACCGAGACAATGTATTGAAAAGTTTCATGATCTTATTTTACTTCATTTTGAGCATTTTCGGATCGAGGAATGAGGTTCATACAGTCGACTTAGTCCGTAAAGTCTATAAAGTCCATAAAGTCGTAAAGTGTAGAAGGTAGAGTGTATAAGGTATAACGAAAAGGTAAAACAGACCACGATAGTCTGTAAAGTGTCACTTCGAGCCCAGTCGAGAAGTGGATAGATAGCCCGCCAGGTACCGTACGGTACCTGGGGTCGAGAAGCATGTCACTTCGAGCCCAGTCGAGAAGTGAACCACGAATTCCCCTCTCGAGAGGGGTGGCACGCGGAGCGGGACGGGGTGTGTTATGTATTCAGTTCGATACACACCGTTTTAGGAGGGGATCCATGAACGAAAACACACATGGTTCCTGAGCCCGAAGGGGCCACTTTGTAGCTAAACTCAGGAAGTCAAGAGAAGTGGTTCCTGATCGTCATCAGGAAGTCAAAAAGAAAGTTAGAAAGTCAACATACTCTCCTTGACTTGCCGGACACGCCTGCCCTTCCGAAGCTTTACTTGTCCCACTCTGTCGCGCCTGCCTGTCGGCAGACAGGTCAAACGCGACTTCGCTGGGCTTGTGAAGGATCTCCTCGTCCACTCAGCACCCAATCGCTCCTTCGAACAAACGACACTATCCATTACAATATATACATGAAAGAGCGCAATCACTCTATCGACATACTACGTGGACTATCTATTCTGATCATTATCTTTATACATATCGCACCATACTATCTCAAGATGCCGTGGGTCGCCTGGATATGGAACTGGGCACAATTTGTTGTGGCTGTTATATTGCTCTGTTCGGTCGCTGTTACTCGGATGCCCTCTGGTCAGTTTGAGTGGAGTAGCTATCTGAAATATATCGCGAAACGGCTCAAGCGATTGCTTATCCCCTACTACATATTTTTTGCTGTATACACGGGTATAACATATGCTTTTCAACCTTCGAAAGTGACATGGTGGTACTTTTTCCAAAATAACACATTGACGGGAGGGATCGACTTCCAGTGGTTAGTACTTCTATTCATACTTCTAGCCATCATTGCTCCGCTCACTGATCGTTTGTACCAGCGGCACAGAAGATCATTTTTTGGATTGATCATCGCGAGTCTCTGTCTATCGTGTCTCTATCAGTTTAACCGTCCCTGGTGGAATATCAACTACCGACTGTGGATGATCGGCAGTTGGTTAAGTGTTGCGCTCATCGCTCGCTGGGCGATCGATTTGTATGCGCGGCGCAAATGGGTTCCATTGAGTGGAATAGTGATCGGATCATTTAGCGTATGGCTCGCGATACTGTGGACTTTGACATCGTCCCATCTCCAGATTGGTACGTTTTACCATAAATATCCTCCAGATATATTTCATGTGAGTTACTCGATATGGACTATGGTGGCAGTATATATATGCATAAACCAGCTTGCGAGATTTTCTGAAAAGAGTAGTCAGCTGGGCACTGTGGTTATGCAATGCATCAGATGGTGTAGTACATACTCATATGAGTTGTATTTCACGCATATCATCGTGATCATGCTGATGGATTGGTCGTTTCCTCGACGAAATATTTCATTGTGGACGTTTAGTGTTCTGACCTATACGGGAACGATACTAGTCGTGGGCGTGATTAATCTGTTGAGAAAATCTATACTACGCATCAGGAAAAAGTGAGAAGGAGAAAGAGAATGGCCAGACCTGCCGCGCAGAAAAATATTGAAAAAGCAAGATCGCTTTTATGATACACACGATGACCAGCATGTTTAGAGCCATGTGTTTTCTTCATATGTATTGATCCTATATGATCCAGATATATGTTGTCAAGGGTAATTCATCCAGTTGACCTATTGCATGGATCTGAGCCCATCCTAGAACTCAGTACCTATAAGTACGCTTGAGATTATAAGGTTGATTCGGTCGAGTTCCTGAACATAGGCTCGTTTGTCCGATGTCAATGGGAACGAGTCGAGTGTGGGCTATAATAGTTTATAGCGGAATGTAGTTCAGATGGTAGAACACACGGTTCGGGACCGTGAGGTCATGGGTTCAAGTCCCATCATTCCGACAAGAGAAAAATAAAAGAGTCTACAACGTCATCAGGTCATCACGTCGAACGTCAAACGTCAAATAGTTATCTGGTTATCAAGTCAATGGATTCAACCATTTCGACTTCCCGGACAAGCCTGCCCCGCTCTGCGGGGACGAAGTCCGATCCGGGATCCATCAGTGTCGCTTCGAGTCCTGTGACATGTCAGTTCGGGCCCCGAAGGGGTCACTTTGTGGCTTACCCGCCTAACGATGAAATCGTTGGCGTTGCCTGCCTGCCCCGCCTTGCGGGGTCGAGAAGTGAACCGTCCACTCTCCACCTGAGAGGAGTCCCATTTTGGACAGCCTGCTGGCTAGTCCCGCGTTTGACCTGTCTGCCGACAGGCAGCCGCGAGGAGGTGTGTCAGGCAGCGGAAACACACCCCCTCCGGGCGTAGCCCTACGGGCGGAGCCGTCACACTTCCTGTGCCACCCCTCTCGAGAGGGGATTCGTACAAAATCCCAGGATCACGCATTGCGTGACAGGCAAACCCGGGATGACCCTCCTTCGCCCCCGCAAAGCGGGACAAGTAAAGCTACGGAAGGGCAGGCACTCTAGAGAGTGGGATTCTTCACTCCGTTCTGAATGACTCGGAAAAATAAGAGGCTAACATCCGCTCGAAGCTCGCAGCTTCTTGTGCCTCCGCCAGAGGGCGGACAAGTGTAGCCACAACATGGCCCCTTCGGGGCTTCTTTGGGTTTTCTTAACAAACAATATAACAATCTAGCAATTTAGCATTGCTCTTTCTGTTCCCCAACCTGATAACTTGAAAACTTTGAACTTGATGACGTTCGACCTGTCCCGCCAACAACTTCGTTGTTAGGCGGCAGACATGGGCGAATCATTCCCATCCTCACTTTGTCCCGCCCATCTTGGTCTCGGGGTGTTTTTCAGTTGTAGCTTTCCGTCGTGGCTGGCCAAGTCGACCCTTTTGTTTGCCAGTTGGCTCGTCGCCAGAATCTGCATTTTGGCTCGCTTGTGCAGCCTCTTGCTTTTTGCGTTGTTCAGCTTCTGCTTCGGCTTTCGCCTTTTCTTGTTCGTGACGCTTGTTGTCGTTGATCACGCGGTCTTGTTCTGATCTGAACCATTGGAACTGTTGCCGCGCTTTTGCGAGATCGCCAGCATCATGTTTTTCTCCTAATTTTTTTAGATCCAGTGGCGTATGGTTTTGATCACTTTGCTTCATGGCTTTTTCGGTATCTCTTTGGTGGGCATCGAGACGGCTCGACTCAGGGACACCGAGAAGTTGATCCATCCACGATTGAGGATTGACAAGACTCTTGACGGCGTCTATAGATGGGTCGCCTTTCTTGACACCTGCAGCAGCCTGCTGTTGACGCAGCATATTCTCAGGAGAGCGCTCGAGTTGATCCCGACTTGCCTGTTGACGGAGTTGTTGAAGTTGCGCAGGAGGGATCTTGGGAGGTGACTGCATATGCATAGTATACAGACCTACACCGAAACAAGTCAAAACTGACTTAGGTGATGCCGAGCTCTGCTTTGGCTGACTCGCTCATTTTGTCCTGGCGCCATGGTGGATCAAACGTTAACTCGATATCGACCTGATCAGCCGTGTATCCGAGTGGCGAAAGCGCCTTGACCATGTCATCGTGGATAGATCCAAAAAGTGGACAGCCCATTGACGTGAGAGTCATGGTGATCTTGACAGTCGTATCGGTCGGAAAAACGACGTCATAGATGAGGCCGAGGTCCACGATTGAGATGCCTAGCTCAGGGTCAATGACAGCCTGAAGATATTCATAAACGCGGTCGATGGGATGAGTCATGAAGGGTAATATAGACTGTAAAGTCAGTAAAGTAAAACATAGTTACATTGCTATATAGTTATATTGTTAGCGAAGCAATGGAAGCTCCGAGCGGATTTAGCCTCATATTTATTATGCTTCGGAGTGATAGCTTGTGGCTTGCGGCTTCCTTACCTTTCAGCTTTTCTCAGCCATCTTGATCCCGCCGTGGTGGGAGAAAAATCACATCTACAGCCATCATTTCACGGCTTAAGCCTCATATTTGTTCATTTCTGTGGTATACTGATGTTTGAAGATCTGCTCCCACCTGCTATACTAAAAATACAAGCTGTGATACACGAAGACCATTTCCAATAGCGTATTCTTCTGCACACATCTAAATCAAGTATGAAACAAGGCGTAGACTATATCGGAGTTACCATAGCCACTATGTGTTTCCATCCAGATGGAAAACTACTTGTCGTCCATCGAACAACGAAATGTCGAGATGAACACAATAGATGGGATATCATCGGCGGGGGCCTCGAAAAAGGCGAGGAGTTCGCAGAAGCAGCCCAGCGTGAAGCATATGAAGAGATGCACGTCCGACTCACCGATGTGCAACTGATCGGTGTTCGCAACGTATTACGTACCCATGACGCAGTACAAACGCATTGGGTATGTGTCATGATGCGGGGCACTGTCACGAACCCAGATGACGTAGCAATCCAAGAAACTGAAAAGTTCGATGGATGGAAATGGACCGAGGTCAACGATCTTCCATCTCCACTGCACTCGCAATTTATGAAGCAACTCGAACATTATCAATCATGGCTCAAAAAGGCCTGAAATCATTCGAACATTCGCCCATCATTTCTGTAAAAGAACTGAGGGCACATTATTACTTATTAAAAAATTATGAACAACAATATCAAAGTCCGATTCGTCCCGCTTGGCGGTGTGATCGGTGTTACCAAAAATATGTATCTCTATGAGCTATACGAAAATGATCAGCTCAAAGATATATTGATCGTCGACTGTGGCATCGGATTTCCTTCGGCTCATGAGCTCGGAGTAGATCTGCTCATCCCAGACATTAGCTATTTGCATGATAAAAAAGAAAAAATCCGTGCCATCCTCTTGACCCATGGTCACGAGGATCATATCGGCGCACTCCCCTATCACTATGTAGCCCTCGGGAGTCCTCCTATGTATACCGGCAAGCTCACAGCTATGTTTATCGGAAACAAGCTCGCAGAGCGTGAAATCAAGCCAGATCTGACAGTGGTCACGCTGGGCAAAGAATATACATTTGGTGGTTTTCGTATCAAGTTCATCCAAACAGCACACTCGATCCCTGATACGCATCACATCATCATCTATACCCCGCTTGGCACGCTCTATCATGGACAAGACTTCAAGATGGATCTCACCCCTCCATATGATGCCCCTCCTGATTTTTATGAAATGTGCAAAGCAGGTCACGATGGTGTCCTCTGTCTCATGTCAGATGCACTCGGTGCATTTCGTGAAGGACTCACATTATCAGAAAGTGTGATTGGGTCATCGTTTGAGGATGAAATGCGCAAAACGAAAGGCAAGTTCATCATGACTACTTTCGCTTCAAATATTTCTCGTATACGACAATGCGTCGAAGCAGCGATCAAGTTCAATCGTAAAGTTATCTTCCTCGGTAGCTCAATGACCAAAAACACTGCAGCAGCTGCAGAGATAGGATATCTCCCGATTCCCGAAAAACTCATCGGTGACGAGAATGAAGCTATGAAACTCCCTCCGAATAGAGTGTGTATCATCGCAACCGGTAGCCAAGGTCAAGATGGTTCAGCTGTCTCACGACTTGCTCAGAACGAGCATCGTACAGTGAAGATCAAAGCGGGCGATAAAGTATTTTTCTCATCAGATCCTATACCAGGCAATGAAGAAGTGGTATATGGCATGATTGAGCAGTTGTCTCTTCGTGGCGCTGAGATAATATATTCTGATGTATCAGAACAGATTCATGCATCTGGACACGGCAATATTGCCGATCTCAAACTACTCCTCCGATTCACGAAGCCACGATTTGCGATCCCGATCGGATCGACGATCCGTCATCATCAACAATATCAAAATCTCTGTGTCAGTCTCGGTCACAAGAAAGAAAATGTTTTCCTTCTAAACGAAGGTGATACAGTGACCTTCGAAGCAGGTGGCAAAGCACGACCATCTGAAAGTATTGAGACCAATGCTATATATGTCGACGCATATGGTGTCGGAGATGTTGGCAGCGCTGTATTGCGAGATAGACAGACTCTGTCAGCTGAGGGAGTGGTACTCGCGCTGGCTCAGATTGATGTGAGCACAAAAGCAGTTGAGGATCCCAAAATCATTTCTCGAGGATTCGTCTTTGAAAAGACTGAGGGCGAGCTCCTTGCTCACGCAGCTTCGATGGTCAAATCGCATATTATCCAAAAACTGAGTGCGGTAGGACCTCATGAGGCGATTCAAGAAGTGCCCAATCTGAAAAAGGAAATGATCAAGATGCTGGAGACATATTTCCGTCAAGAAACAGGCCGTCTTCCTCTCATCGTCGCTGAAATCATCCTGACGTAACAGAGCAGACTCGTGTAAAATCTGGGCGTTTTCTCGCTCAGGATACCGTGAGCATGTTTGATGCCTTCCCAAATGCACCATGTATCCACTAGAATGATTGCTTATGGCTCTCCTTCCACTGTCATTGCGCAAAGTATCCCTTTTTTTGCAACGTCTCCCTGGTATCGGTGAAAAATCAGCCAATCGACTCGCATTTTACCTCCTCCGTCTGCCCGACGAAGACCTGAAGGTCTTTGGGGAGGCAGTCATTCAGCTCAAAGCACTTACCAAACGCTGTAGGGTCTGTCAAAATCTCTGTGAGGGTGAGGACATTTGTTCTATCTGCTCAGATACTCACCGTAACCACCGACTGATCACCGTCGTTGAATCAGTCCTCGATATTGTTTCGTTTGAAACAGGCGGCATATACGACGGAGTGTTTCATGTACTTCATGGCAAAATCGATCCACTCAACCGAGTAGGTCCGGAGCATCTGTCGATTGATCAACTTATCACACGACTCTCATCTGAACCTCCCGATGAGGTCATCCTCGCTACCAATCCAGATATGGAGGGCGAAGCAACCGCGATGTATATCCGCAATCAAATAGAAGGCATCAACCGAGACAAAGGATACACGATCAAATCTTCGCGACTCGCGTATGGCCTCCCCATGGGGGGCAATGTCGAGTATGCAGACTATGTGACCCTCCGCAAAGCGATGGAGGGACGTAGTCTGATGTAGTCTGAGGTGTTGTCTACAAACGCTCACAATATAAGATAGAAAGTATCATGTCAATCGAAGGTA
>Ga0194063_10001707_pt1 | contig 14075 bp, 10 predicted proteins | sample SepL3720m_MetaG_FD_155459 | JGI IMG/M metagenome (GOLD analysis project Ga0194063, IMG submission 155459) | Anoxic zone freshwater microbial communities from boreal shield lake in IISD Experimental Lakes Area, Ontario, Canada - Sep2016-L373-20m | ecosystem: Environmental > Aquatic > Freshwater... | reverse complement strand
GTTCGGGCTCAACAGCGGCTTGGATCTCTTTGGCATCCACTTCGGCGGCCAGACCGTGCTGATCTGGGGCATCGGCCTGATAACTGCAATCTACACAATGAAAGGCGGACTCAAGGCCGTTGTCGTCACGGATTCGCTCCAGTCCACAGTGCTGCTCATCGCAGGGTTCATTCTCCTTTGGAAGGGCATGGAGGCGGTCGGCGGCTGGGATGGGATGAAGGCCGGTCTGGACATCACGCAGGCGAAAACAGGCCGCGACTACCTCAACATGATCCAGCCCGCAACTGACGAGTCCGTGCCATGGTTCGGTATGATGACCGCGACCGTGTTGGTGGGCTCCTTTTACTGGTCGATGGATCAGGTGCTGGTGCAGCGCGTTTTCGCAGCAAAGAGTCTCAACGAAGGCCGGCTCGGTGCTACTTTCTGCGGCTTCCTGAAGTTGACCACCCCGTTCATTCTCGTGATGCCCGGCATCATCGCCCTTTCGCTTTACCATCAGGGCAAACTCGCCATGCCGCTGGACCTGCAGGGCAAAGCAATCAGCGATGCGGCCTATCCGACGATGCTGGGGGCCTTGATGCCGCATGGACTTCTCGGCCTCACTGTCGCCGGCATCGCCGCCGCGCTGATGGGACATATCTCGGCCACCTACAACTCGATATCCACGCTTGTCACGCGTGATATCTACATGAAATTCAGGCCCGATGCCGACTCAGCCACCCAGATCCGTGTCGGCCGCTGGGCGGTGCTGACCGTGTTTATCCTGGGTGCGGCATGGGCTCCGCTCATCGGCAAGGCAAAGTCAATGTTCGATTACCTACAGGCGGTGCAGTCCTACATGATGATCCCGTTCGCGGCGATTTTCTTCCTGGGCGTCTTCTGGAAACGTATCACAACGGCCGGCGTGCTTGCCTGTGTTGCCTCCTCCGCCGTGATATCCAGCCTGTTCATGTGGAACAGCGCTCAAATGCAGGCAGGCGCGGCAACCTTCCTGCCCTATATGGACAACCCTTACCTCAGACCCTTCACGCACAGCGCCATGGTGGCGGGAGCTCTTAGCGTCATCATACTCATCCTTGTCAGCCTTTTCACGAAGCCATCGAGCACCGAGCAACTGGCGACAACAACCATTCAGGGCGCCACTTTCGCCGAGGCGGACGAGAAGGTCGCCTGGTATGCCAGCTACCGCCTCTGGCTGGGACTCGCCATTGCCAGTGCACTGGGCCTGTGGGTGTGGTTCAGCCTCTGATTCCATCTTAAAAGTTATGCCAATAAATATCCAACTCCACGAAATCGATTGCATTACCACGCATAGTCTGTTGAACCCGGATCCGGCGATTCCTCGCGCAGTGGCGCAGAGTCCGCGGAGAAAAACCGTTTTCGGGTTGAATGCGGGGATGAAATACGTCCTCCCCCTGTTCTGTCTCTGCGTCTCCGCAACGGCGTTTGCAGAAGTCGATTTCCGCGATCCAAAGCTCCCTCTGAAAGACCGCGTAGACGCCCTCATTTCCCAGCTCTCCGTTGAAGAAAAAATTGCGCAAATGATAATGGGTAACCCGGCCATCCCGCGCTTGCGAATCCCAGCCTATCATTGGTGGAACGAAGCCCTCCACGGCGTGGCACGCACCGGTAACGCTACGGTGTTTCCACAGGCGGTGGGGCTCGCAGCGGCCTGGAATCCGGACTTGCATCAGAAAATCGCAGACGCGATCGCCACAGAAGTCCGGGCAAAAAATAACGTCCATATCGCCTCAAACGGCGGCGACAGTAAGATTTACCGTGGCCTAACCATCTGGTCCCCAAACATCAATATCTTCCGCGATCCCCGCTGGGGCCGGGGCCAGGAAACCTATGGTGAAGACCCGTATCTCACCGGACGCCTCGCCGTCGCTTTTGTGCGAGGGTTGCAAGGAAATGATCCCACGTATCTCAAAACAGTCGCCACTGTAAAACATTACGCTGTCCACAGCGGCCCGGAGGAATTGCGCCACAAGTTTGATGCCGTCGTCTCGGATCGCGATCTGCGCGAAACTTATTTGCCTGCCTTTGAAGCGGGAATCACGGAAGGCAAAGCGCGCTCGCTGATGAGCGCTTACAACGCGATTAACGGGGTGCCAGCACCGGCAAACAGCAAGCTCCTCACGGACATCCTGCGAGGTGAATGGGGCTTTTCAGGAGCCGTTGTCGGCGATGTGGATACCGTGAGCGACATCGTGAAAGGGCATCATTACGCGAAGACCGGAGCCGAAGCCAGCGCCATTGCGATCAAGGCAGGCAACGATCTTTGCAGCGGACCCACCTATAAAGCGCTTCCCGAGGCTTTGCAGAACGGCCAGGTGACCGAAGCCGACCTCGACAATGCGCTTCGCCGCCTCTTCACCCTTCGTTTCGAGTTGGGGCAGTTCGATCCTCCGGAGTCAGTCCCTTACACCAAGATTCCAGCAGCGGCCAACGATTCCCCAGAACATAGTGATCTCGCCTTGGAAGCCGCACGGCAGTCCATTGTCCTTCTGAAAAACGACGGCATTCTGCCATGGAATCCCAAGGACTTGAAGACGGTAGCCATCCTGGGACCCACGGCAGACGACTTTGGGGCGCTCGTCGGCAATTACAGCGGAACGCCTTCTCTTCCCATAACCCTTCGTAAGGGCATCACCAGTAAGTTGGAATCCAAAGGCATCAAGGTTTTGGCGGATAAAGCCATACCGCTGGTGGCGGGGTTCAATGAAACGGGCGAGCCATTTCCTGAGGGCGTTCTATTTACCGACGAAAGCAAAAAGACACCGGGATTGAAGGGCGAGCTTTTCGCAGATGCAAAGTTTAGCGGCACCCCGACGGCGACCCGCACGGACGAACAGCTCGACCTCCGCTGGAGTGCCGCCCAACCCATGCCGGGCATCCCGGTGCAAGGCTGCCACGCCCAATGGAGCGGCGTCCTCGTGCCAAAAACGAGCGGCGACTACACCTTGGGCATCAACTTCTATGGCGGAGCGGCCCTGTATTTCGACGGCAAGCAAATCGCCGGGAAGCTAAAGACGCGCAAGGTCACAAATATGAGTGCTCTGGTTCACATGGAAGCGGGAAAAGCCTACCCGATTCGGGTTGAATTCCATCACCAGGATGACGCCGAGGAATCCAGGATTCAACTCGGCTGGAAAACCCCCGGGGGCGACGAAAATGCTTTGGCCATGGCCAAACAAGCCGATCACATCATTCTCTGCCTCGGCATCACTCCCGCGCTTGAGGGTGAAGAGATGACCGTGAACGCCGAGGGGTTTAGCCGCGGTGACAGAACCTCGATTCTCCTCCCGAAAATACAGCGCGATTTCATCGACAAAATCGCCGCTCTCGGAAAACCGTTTGTGGTGATTTTAACGAACGGCTCGCCGCTCAGCTTTGATGTCGAAAAATGCCCTGCCGTGGTCGAGGCATGGTATTACGGGCAGCGTGGGGGCGACGCGATGGCGGAAGTGCTGCTGGGTGAAACCAATCCGGCGGGACGCCTCCCAATTACATTCCCGAAAAACGACTCGGATCTGCCGCCCTTCACGGATTACTCCATGAAAGGCCGCACCTACCGATACAGTGACGCGAAGCCGCTCTTTGCCTTCGGTCACGGGCTGAGCTACACGCAGTTTAACTATACCAAAGCGGTGCTTTCTGCGAATGCAGCAAAACCCGGCGAAACCGTGGATGTGATAGTGTCCGTCAAAAACGTCGGGCAACGCGCTGGCGATGAAGTCGTGCAAGTCTACGCTCATGCCAACACGCCGCCGGTTGAAATGCCTCGGCAATGGCTCGTCGGCTTCCGCCGGGTTCACTTCGAAGCCGGGGAGGCTAAAGACGTCAGGATTCCTGTGAGAGTGGACAGCCTCCGCCGCTGGGATGATAAAGCGAACCGCTATACCGTGGATTCCGGAGCGTATGAACTACGAGTTGGAGCGGCATCGGATCGGATTTTTCAAACCGCTATCCTGAACGTGCAGTAGGAGAACCTCAAAGGATTAGAGTTTTATAAGTCGTTCTAAATCAGTAAAAACCCAGGGAGAAAAATAGAGAGTTCGTCGAGCGCGAGCGAGGTGCGCGCCGCGCGAATCAGCTCCGCCTCCAGGCAATCCGGCTGGACATCGAAGATCCTGCGGAACTCTGACACCCGCCCCTTCTCCTCCGCATCAGAAACCCCGCGCCGCAGGGCAGCCAGCTCCTCGACCTCGACGATTTCGATGTGGCCGCCAAACGTCGCGATCTGACGGGTCGTGTCGCTCGCGATGTCGAGCATCCCGTTGTAGTAGTGCGAACGCCGGTGACCTGGTGGAATGGAAGCATGATAGACCCTCACAACCCCTCGCCAGAAAGTCTGCCCAAGGCGGCACCTCAGCTTCAGGCTTTTCCAATTGCGGCAAAACGCCGTAGAAAATCTCGAAACATGTCGATTATTGTTATTTACAGACATGACACTATCGATATATTTGTATGGATATAACGCTACACCAGTGAGGGGAATTCTTCTCATTCTGCAAGCCCCGAAAAGATTCCGTACATAAAATAACGTAGATTCTCAGCCGACTTTTACATGACACACAACAGATTATCCTCGCTCACGGTTGCCGCTTTTGTGCTCCTGATGTTTTTACCTCAGGCGTTCACAGAGGAGACTTTCCCAAATGGAGATAAATTGCGGACTGCCTTTTGGATTTGGTCAGCTCTACCGCCCGATAAATCCACCGAAAGATTCCAGCTGCGTTGCTTCCGTCGGGAGATTACATTACCGAAGTCAAAATCAATCAAAGCCGCCAAAGTTTGGGCAACTGCAGACAATCGATTCTCGCTGTTCGTGAACGGGATAGATGTAATGTCAGGAGAAAATTGGAAAGAAACTTACTCGCAGGATGTTATGGCCATGCTCAAACCCGACAAAAACCTTCTTTCCATCGAGGCATTTTCGTCTGATGCTACAGCAGGGCTCCTCTTCTGCATGGAAGTTTTACTCGAGGACGGACAACAAATTGTTTTTGTGTCAGACGAAAGCTGGGAGAGCATCGGAGAACCATTAGATGGCTGGAATCAACCTGCAACCAGTTCCAAACTGACTTGGGAACCGGTTAAGGTTCTGGGACGTAACGGAATACAGCCTTGGAAGCTTCACACGGCGGAATAAGAATCCTTTGCCGACCATGAACGTTGACGAAGAAGCTCGGGCGATTTTGGAATTGGTCGGCGGAGAAATCTCCCGCGCGGTGCAAATCGTCCAGAACCAACTCGACGTGCTCTATACCCGGGCTCAGGTGCTGACTGGTCTTGCGGGCATCGTCGTGACGGTGACGGGGTTTTCCGGAAGACTGATAGCATCGACAAACAAGCCCGCCAATTTCTGGTGATCTCGGGATTGGCAGTCGTCCTCTTCAGCGCATTTTTTGTGATCCGAAAAGTCATGCACATCCAATGGGTCACCTCGGAGCTTTGCGGGGATCCGATCGCCACCATCACGCGGGTTCTCGTCCGGCGTGATGAGAAGACTCGCGCGATGCGGACGGGAGGGCTGTCGCCGCAACGCCGAGTCGTAAGGCAACCTATGCCCAGAACTAACCGCTGGCCGAACCGCATGATCGGCGACTATCAGGAGGCAGATGCCAACGCGCGCGATGTGCAGTGGAAAGAAGGTTTTTTAGGCGGAAAAATCTTAAAAACCGGTCGCTATACCTTCACCTCGTTCAATCCCTATAAAAAGGATTCAAAACTATTGCCCTCAGGCTTGCTCGGACCGGCGCAGTTGCTGACAAGCGAGTAACATTTATATTAAGAAGTGATCAAGGAAAGTCAGTTTTAAAGTGCACCCCGCAATAGAATGAAAAGCACCTCAATTAAGAAAACATGAAGGAGTCTGTATGATATTCACAAAAAACAATACTATGAAAACGAATTCGATTTTGCTTCTCGCCCTTTTTTCCGCCATTCTCTGCCCTCTGGGCCAGGCCAAGCCCACCGATGCCGCCCCACCCATTCCGGTCGCCCAAGAGGATTCCTTGGTAGGCAGCTTCAAGAATCCTCCTGACAAGGCACGGTCTGCTATCTTCGGCTTCATGCTGTCGTATGAGTCCGTCCCGGACGCGGTGATCACGCGCGATATCGAGGAGATGAAAGCCAAGGGCATCACATCATGTCTGATCTATACGCCTGGTATCGGCGACTCCCCCCGAGGCAGCACCAAGATCGTTTATGGCGATACGGACATACAGCAGGTGAAGACCAATGAATTCGAAGGCACGCGAGTGGAGAATGAGAAGCTCGGCAGGGGCAAACCGGCATTTTCGGAGGAATGGCGCAGGGCCGTCCGTTGTGCCGCACGGGTGGCTGGGCGCGTAGGTTTGGAATTGGGTATCTGTATGGGTGGCCAGGGCTGTAAGCGCGTAGATCTGCCGGCGGAATACGGCGGACAGTCATTGGTCCATTCCAGCACCGCGATCACCGGGCCGGTGGCGTTACGACAGACCTTGCCGTTGCCGGCGGACATCCCCTTGAATCGTCGCGATAACAAGCCGGAGTTCTACCGCGACATCGCCGTGCTGGCACTGCCGGCCAGCGGTACCGTGGCGTTGGAGGCGGTGATCGATCTCACCGGCAAAATGGATGAACAGGGGCGTTTGAGCTGGGATGCACCCAAGGGGGATTGGCTCATCTACCGCTTCGGGCATTCGTTAACGATGGGCTCCGGTGGCATCGACCATCTAAGTACCGCCGCCCTGGACGCGAAGTGGACTGCCACTATGGGAAGTCTGCTGAAGGAAATGACGCCGGAAGAGCGTCGAGGCCTCACGTACGTGGAGTGCGACAGCTATGAATGGAAAGCCCAGACTTGGACAGCGGAGTTCGCCAAGGAGTTCCGCCTGCGGCGCGGTTATGATATCACACCCTGGCTGCCCGTCCTCGCCAAGCGCGTGGTCGGCGATGCGGACCGGTCGGCGCGTTTCCAAAAGGATTACCAGCTGACCATCAGCGACCTGTTCGCCGACAACCATTACGCCCATCACACCAAGCTGGCCAAGGAAAATGGTCTGCGCTTTTGCTCTGAAGCGGCAGGCCCCGGTCAACATCAAACTGACATGCTCAAGTCCCTTTCCCGCTGTGATGTGTCCATGGGCGAATTTTGGATGCCGGGGAGTCACCGCGGAGTCGGTGATGCAAGACGTTATCTGCTGCGCGATGCCGCCGCCGCCGCGCACGGTTACGGGATGAAGGAGGTCTTCTGCGAAGCCCTGACCGGCGGCAATGATCCCTGGCAGGAGGCGCCGAAAGACATGAAGGCCTGTGCCGATCAGGCCTTCTGCGATGGGCTCACCCGGTTATGCATCCATGGCTATAGCTTTTCCCTCTGGCTTGATGATGCGCCAGGGGTGATGTACGGTGCCGGTGTCTACGTGACGCGCCTGACCACCTGGTGGAATCATTCCCCAGATTTCTTCACCTACCTGGGACGCTGTTCGCAAATGCTGTCCGAAGGCCTGTTCGTGGCGGACGTGGTCTTCTACAATGGTGACGGCATTGATGTCCTCGTACCGCGCAAGGCGGTCCTAGGGAAGGAGCTGGATGGCCAGTACGATTACGATCACTGCAACAGTGAGATCCTCCTCACCCGCATGAGTGCGAAGGACGGGCGCATCGTGCTTCCCGATGGGATGAGCTATGGCCTGATGGTCCAAAACAGCAAAGAGCCCCTGTCCTTGGCAGTCCTGAACAAACTTGCTGAGTTGGTCGAGGGAGGAGTGACCCTACTGGGCGATAGGCCGACCGGAGGCTTGGGGTTACAGGACGATCCGGCCGCTTGCACTGCCATGATTGAGCGGATATGGGGCAAGGTGACAACCGACAAAATCGGTGAAAATCGTTTGGGCAAGGGACGCGTCATCTGGGGCAAGAGCGTCAAGGAGGTTCTTGCAGAGATGAAGATTCAACCTGACGTCGAAATCACCGGTACGAGCCCCAAAGGCGTGATGGACTGGATCCATCGTCGGCAGGATGGCACGGACATCTATTTCATCGCCAGCCGCTGGTATCCCACAGAAAAAGTAGAGTGTACCTTTCGCGTCAGCGGGATGATTCCTGAACTGTGGAATCCGGTGACCGGCGAGACGCGTGAAGCCGGGGCCTTCCGCCAGGAACAGGGCCGTACCGTCGTACCGCTCTCTTTCACCGGCTGTGAGTCGATCTTCGTGGTGTTCAGGAAGCCAACGATGGAAACAGCGCGCACGGGCGTGAACGAAATACCATTGAAAATGATCCAGAACATCACGGAACCATGGACCGTGCATTTCGATCCCAAGTGGGGTGGACCAGAAACCACTGTGTTCAGCAAATTGGAAGATTGGACGTTGCGAGCCGAGGACGGCATCAAATATTATTCTGGCACGGCGACCTATAGTAACAAATTTACCCTGACCGCGGATGTCGGTAAACGTCTGTTTCTTGACCTAGGTACTGTGCATGAGGTCGCGTCCGTGAGGGTCAATGGCCAGCTTCTCGGCAACGTCTGGTGCGCACCTTGGCGCGTTGATATCACTCAGGCCGTCAAACCAGGTATAAATACCATCGAGATATCCGTGGCCAATCTGTGGGTCAATCGTCTGGTCGGCGATACATTCCTACCCAAGGAGCAACGTTTCACCCGCACAAACCAGAACAAATATTCGCAGAATACCTTGTTGCATCCCTCCGGCCTACTAGGACCGGTGCAGGTGCTGACAAGCGAATAATATATTATATGAAGAAGTAATCAAGGAAAGTCAGTTTTAAAGTGCACCCCGCAATAGAATGAAAAGCACCTCAATTAAGAAAACATGAACACGACAAATGAGACAAACAGTGCCCGTTCGGGCTAACCCGCCATGTCAAAGAAAGTTCAGCGGCTGCGGATAGTTGGGATGTTGGCCCTCGCGGCGGCCTTCGCGACCACGCTCCATGCCGCTGAAACGACGGCGGCCCAACCCATTGACCGGGAGACATTGGACAAATGGTCCGCGCCATACCGTGGCTGGCACTACCAGCCCGATCATGTGATTTCCCGTGCTCCCAGAATCCCCGGGCACGAGAACTTCAAGAACACGGACGTTCCGTGCATCTATCAACTGCCGGGGCAGCCTGACAAATGGTACATGAGCTTCATCGCGTTCAACGGAAAGGGTTACAACAGCTTTGTCGCCGAAAGCACAAACCTTGTCCAGTGGACCAACCCGAAACTGGCGATGGGATTCGGAAAAGAGGGCGAGTTCGATTTCGGCGGCTGTGTCGTAGGAGCCTATTTGTATGAATCCTATGACATCAAGGCGCCCCGCATGCTGAAGAAGCGCGATGGCAAGTACTGGACGCTCTATGGCTGCTACCCGAAGCAGGGTGGATACGAGCTGAAGCCGGGATATGAAGGCGTTGCTTGCAGTGAAAACGGAATCACTTGGCAGCGGGCGCAGGATGAGCCCATCCTGTCCATCTTCCAGAAGGATTGTGCCGCATGGGAGAAGGACTGCATCTATCAGCCATGGCTGCTCGAACATGAGGGCAGGTTCTACAACATGTACAACGCCAAAGGGGCCGTCGAGCAGATGGGATTGGCGTTCTCCGGGGACCTGCTCTCCTGGAAACGTTACGAAAAGAACCCCGTGATTCCCGTTGGCCCGAAAGGCAGCTACAATGACCGGTTCTCGGCGGACGGGAAGATCTTCTGGGACGGTGATCATTGGACGTGCTTCTTCTTCGGCGTCGGCAAGGGCTCGGCGCATATCATGACCGCCTTCTCACGTGACCTGCTCCATTGGACAGTCGATCCGGAACCGCTCTACAAGGCGGGCGGAAATCCCAGCGGCTTGGACACGAAACACGCCCACAAGATTTCGTTGGTTTACAACCCGAAGAACGAGACGTTCTATCTTTACTATGGCGCCGTCGGCAGCAAAGGCAACGGCATCGGGCTGATCACCAGCAAGCCACTCCCGTCCAACTGAAACCCTCTGCCTCTTCCAACATTGAACCTGTAACCCCATGAAAACCTTATTTCTCATCCTCCTCACGGCCAGCCTTTCCGCCTCATCCGTCGTCGCCGCTCCTCCAAGTGAAATTGGCTCCACAGTCTCAACAAGGAAGCTCCCTTTGCCTGGCGAATCTTTTGCGGTCGAAGGCCGTTTCGCCTTTCTCATCCCGGCAAAGATCGCCCAATCTGATCAATCCAAACCATGGGTTCTTTACGCGCCAACACTTCCCAACCTTCCAGGCGCCGTAGAAGGCTGGATGTTCAAGCAATTCCAAGATGCGGGAATTGGCGTTGCAGGCATTGATATTGGCGAATCCTTTGGCAGCCCTCATGGCCGCGCTCTTTTTTCGGCATTTTACAAGGAGATGACAGAAAGGCGCGGCTATTCCATCAAACCGGTTTTGCTCGGGCGCAGTCGTGGCGGATTAATGACGCTGGCCTGGGCCGCCGAAAACCCCGAGAAAATCGCAGCGTGGGCTGGTATTTACCCAGTCCCCAATATCGCGAGCTATCCTGGAGTTTCCAAGGCTGCCAGCGCGTATAATATGACAGCTGAGGAGTTGGCCACGCACTTGACGGAGCACAATCCCATTGATCGCCTTGCGCCATTAGCAAAAGCTCGTGTGCCCTTTTTTGCCGTTCATGGCGATAGTGACAAAACGGTGCCGCTAGAGGCTAATTCCAAACTTTTGGAACAAAGATACACTTCTCTTGGCGGTTCGATGCAATTGATCGTGGTGCCGGGGCAAGGACATAATATGTGGAAGGGGTTTTTCCAAAATCAGGCTCTGGTCGATTTTGTCAAAAGTCACGCTGTGTCCACCTATCCGCTCCACTCGGAATATATAAAATGAAATCGAAGATGAAAACTCCCGCAATGCCCGTTGGATTGCCAAAAAAAAATACTATGAAAACAAAAATAAAAAAATACCTCGTTTCGCTGCCACTCGTGGCGGTTTTATTGACTGCCAGCCAGCATTGTCTGGGACAAGAAGTGACTCCTCTAACCCAATCAGTTCCCGATATGGCAAAACGTGCGGAAGAACTGAAAAGCCTCCGTTGGGGGATGTTCATTTGTTGGTCATTCAGTACCTTTTCTAAAAAAGAGTGGACGCCTGGAATCAACGATGTCGCGTTTTTTAAAGCGACCGAATGTGATACGGATCAGTGGGTGAAGACAGCCAAGGAAGCGGAGATGGGGTATGTTCTATTCTTGGCGAAGCACCATGACGGCTTTTGTTTGTGGGATACCAAGACGACAGATCGTAAGGTGACTAAGGCACCTCTGGGTCGGGATGTGTTGGCGGAATTGCGGAAGTCCTGTGATAAATACGGGATTAAACTGGCGATTTACTTCTCAGAGGCTGAGTGGCGCTCACCTGGCGGAACCGACGATCCTTCCGCTTCTGAACCGAAGAAAAGGCCCCAAGGAGGTAAAGACCCTGAATTAAAGAAGGCTCAGTTGCAGGAACTGCTCACTCAGTATGGCCCCGTGGAATACATCTGGTTCGATCATGCTGCTGGCGATGGAGGTTTGAGCCATGAGGAAACGATAAAATGGTGTAAAAAGTTTCAGCCAGGATGTTTTACTGGGTTTAATCACGGAGACCGAAAAGGTGCTTTGATCCGCATAGGTGAACGGGGTAAACCCGGACCCTTGAATGCGGCAGGGACGGATTTCCTGGCGGCAGAATTCACCTATCCCATACTTCCGAAACACAGAGGAGGAGCGGATTGGTTCTATTCTTTGCCTGCACACGATGGTCTTTGTTTACCTGCTCAGAAACTTTATGACGATTACCTCGGTGCGGTGAAGTACGGTAACATCTTCTCGATTAACGTAGGTCCTGACTATAACGGTAAGCTGCGCGAGATCGACGTGAAGACCCTGCGCGAGGTGGGCGACATGATCCGCAACCCGCCGCCGCAAGTGACCGCTCCCGTCCCCCTCAGCCAGGGCAAGACGGCGACGGCTCCCAGCTCCTGGAATGAGGAATACGGTCCCGACAAGGCGGTGGATGGCGAGAAGTGGACGCGCTGGGCCGCCGCGTCCGGTTCGCTCAGCGGCTGGCTCGAGGTTGATCTGGGCAAGGACGAGCAAGTTGACCACGTTCAAATTATTGAGCAGAGTCACCCGCGCACAAAGGAGTTCACGGTCGAGTACCGGGTCGGTGACACCTGGAAGGAGCTCGCCCGCGGCACCACGATTGGAGAAAATAGAATGATCAACTTCCCGCCGGTCACCGCCCGCCATGTCCGTTTGAACATCCTGAAAGCCAGCGGGGTCCCGACCATCGACGAGTTCCAGGTCTTCGCGCCCACTGCGAAATGAACTCTTCAAACGCACACGCTCCGGAGGAATCCCCATACGCATCAAGGAATACTGAAATGAGAATGATTAAGAATTTTTTTGTAGCTGCGATGGTTGTTGCAGGGTGCGCCAGTGTTCATGCGCAACCCGGATCTGTAGTGAAGACCGAGGTGGATTGGCCGGCGTTCATGGCGAGGCAAGACATGGTCTGGGATGCGATGCCCACGCAGTTCGATACGGGTGCCTTCCTGGGCAACGGCATGCTGGGCGCCACCATTTATCAGGAAGGCGACAACCGACTGTGCTTCAAGATGGGGCGCTCGGATGTCACAGCGCATCGCCGTGATAACGCCCGCCTGCAAATCGGTGGACTGGTGTTAAAAACCGTCGGGAAAATCAAAAGCGGAACCATGCGGCTTGACCTGTGGAATGCCGAAGTGCGCGGCACGGTGATAACAGACAAGGGCAGTATTGATTTCCGCGCGTTCATCCATACGGAAAAAATGGTTCTGCTCATTGATGTTAAAGCAACGGATAGTGAGGCCGCTTCGGCATTCGCGTGGAATGCGTTAAAATGCACGGACCGTAAAGAGGGGATTTTCAAGGATCCTCCCCATCCCGAACCGCGCAACATAACAGAAGGCGAAGTGTCGGTATGTATTCAGGGCCGTTCATCCGGAGGAGAATTCGCTACCGCTTATGCGGAACGAAACATTTCGGGCATCCGTCGGCTCTATCTGTCCATTGTTGACACCTTCCCTGGAAACACCGCTTCAACGGAAGCCATAGCCCAGGTGCGGCAGAGCATGTCGGCTGACTTCGACAGCCAGCTCACGTCGCATCGTGCGTGGTGGAACGCTTTTTATCCTCAAAACTTTGTTTCCGTTCCCGATGCCAAGTTGGAGAGTTTTTACTGGATCCAGTGGTACAAGCTGGCTTCCGCATCCCGGCCGGATAGTGTTCCCGTGGACCTGCTTGGACCGTGGTCCCGTCGTACCACCTGGCCGCGCATCTGGTGGAATCTGAATATCCAGTCCCTGTATCTACCAGTCTATACCGGAAACCGGTTGGAGCTCGGCGAGTCGTTTGTCAATTTCATCGACAAAAAACGCGACAACTTCTTCCGCAATGGTAAGGAAATATGGAAGTTCGACGACTGTGCTACTGTCCCGCATAACACGGATTATGAAGGCCTGCGGGGTGATGGTGACCTTGCACCTGATGCATACATCAATCCCGGGGATTTTACCTGGGCCCTTCACAACTACTATTTGCACTACCGTTATACCATGGACCACTCCATGATTACGGATCAAAAAAAGCATGCCTTCTATCCGCTACTCAAGGGGAGCATCAATCTATACCTAAAAATCCTGGAAAAAGGCGATGACGGTAAGTTGCACATGCCTATTCTGATGTCACCAGAATACGGTCGTGCCGCCGACAACAACTTTAATCTCGGGCTCCTGCGCTGGGGCTGTCAGACCTTGATCGATCTCAATCAACGATACCAGCTCAATGACCCCATGGCCTCAATCTGGGAGCAGACCATGAAAGACCTAGTACCTTATCCGACAGATCAGAACGGACTGTGCATCGGTGCCAAAATGCCTTTCAAAAAACGCCTGTCTAAAAAAAACTGTGGGTGAAAATGGGTTCGGGTAATTTTCCAAGAGCGTGATAAAGAGCGACTTCGCGAGCGTTTTCGGTGCGGAAGCCATAACTGCGTTTCAGCGTCAGTTTCACCTT
>Ga0194063_10001705_pt1 | contig 14082 bp, 9 predicted proteins | sample SepL3720m_MetaG_FD_155459 | JGI IMG/M metagenome (GOLD analysis project Ga0194063, IMG submission 155459) | Anoxic zone freshwater microbial communities from boreal shield lake in IISD Experimental Lakes Area, Ontario, Canada - Sep2016-L373-20m | ecosystem: Environmental > Aquatic > Freshwater >... | reverse complement strand
CGCCAACCCCTTACCAGCCAACGTCTTCGAAATCGCAGCAGTCAACGTGGTCTTACCATGGTCAATATGACCCATCGTTCCAATATTCACATGCGGCTTCGTGCGCTCAAACTTTGCTTTGCTCATGGGAGCGTGTCTCCTGTTTTGTAGCTGTGGTGTAGCTGGGTTTGGTAGTTGAGGTATTCGTGTTGTGGTAGCGGCGACCGGTTTCGAACCGGTGACCTTCCGATTATGAGCCGGATGCTCTGACCAACTGAGCTACGCCGCCAGGGCTTTGCTCGGCCCAAAGTGGGACGGGCTGGTCGAGCCCTCTGTCGGAGTCGAACCGACGACCTACGCCTTACCATGGCGTTGCTCTACCTACTGAGCTAAGAGGGCGGGCGCGCACCTATAGCGAGACCGGAGAGCGATCATAGCGCCTCGACGGACTGACGACCACGCGATTCTGTCCGATTTCGAGACATCGGCGGTGGATCCGACCACGACCACTGGTCATCTGCCCTGCGACATGGAACCCAGCGGCAGAGCAACTGTGCGCTAGCTTGCCTTTTCTGTGGGTGACATTTCGATCCGATTGGCCACAATTGCCGATGCTGAAGCCATTTTGGAGATCTACAACCACGAGGTAGTGCACACCGTGGCCACGTTCGATCTCGTGGCGCGGTCGCTCGACGAGCAACGCCAGTGGCTGACTGCACGATCGGGAGCGTTTGCGGCCATCGTGGCCATTTCGGACAACGTTGTGGTGGGCTTCGGGTCGCTGTCGCCCTACAAGGAACGACCGGCATACCGCACCAGCGTCGAGGACTCTGTGTATGTGCACACAGGCCATCAGGGTCGCGGCATCGGCAAACTGCTCGTGACCGAATTGCTGAACGTGGCCCGGGTCTCGGGATTCCACGCCGTGTTTGCCCGCATTACTGCGTCGAGCACCGCCAGCAGAGGCCTGCACAACGCGTGTGGGTTTCATCTTGTGGGCATTGAGCAAGAGGTGGGCCGCAAGTTCAACCGCTGGCTCGATGTGGCGCTGATGCAGATTGTGCTGGCCGATTAGGGCGAGCTGATCTGGGCTCATCGACATGGGCTAGTCGACAGTGAGGCCTTGCATCTCGGCTTCGGCAGCAAGCGCCAGCCACGACTCTTCGGCCGTATCGACCTTGCTTTGTGCCTCGGCGAGTTCGGCACTGAGGCGAGCCAGCAATTGATGGTCGCCGCCCGCTGTGGCCAACTCGTTACCAAGCCGCTGACACGTCTCGGTGGCTTGGGCCAATGCCCGCTCGGCTTGCGACAACAAGCGACGCAACGTGCTCGGACTCTTGACCGAGGCCGGCTTTGGTGACGCAGGGGAAGCTGAAGCAGCGCGTGGGGTGGCTGTGACCGCCTGTGACGGCGCAGCGGCCGTGGCCTGTGCCCGTTGGGTGAGCCAACCGGCAACGCCGCCACGAACCAACTGAGCGCCTCCGGCGCCATCGAGCGCCAATACCTCGATGACGGTGCGGTCGAGGAACACGCGGTCGTGGCTCACGACCACCACGATGCCCGGCCAATCGTCGAGGAATTCTTCGAGGGCGCGCAGGGTGTCGAGATCGAGATCGTTGGTGGGCTCGTCGAGCAGCAACACGTTGGGTTGCTCAATGAGCGTGAGCAACAGCTGCAAACGGCGACGCTCGCCACCCGACAGCAACGAGATTGGCGCGAACTGAGCATCGCCGTCGAACCAAAACTGGCGCATCAGGGCGAGGTCTTCGAGCGAGGGCGCGCCCTTATCGCCAGCCACCGCATCGCGCACCCGTTGGGTGACATCGAGATCGCGACCAAGCTGGTCGTAGTAGCCCACTTTGACCGTGCGGCCACGCTCGATATGGCCCTGCGTAGGAACCAAGCGCTCGGCGATGAGGTCGAGCAATGTGCTCTTGCCAGCGCCGTTGGGGCCCACAATGCCAAGACGATCGCCGGGTTCGAGCATGTGATCGAACGGCTTGAGCACTAGGGCTCCGGGAGCATCGACATCAGTCTGCGAAGCGGGCCACGAGAAGGCCACCCCGTGCAACTCAACCCCCTTTGAACCAAGACGCTGGCTGCCGAGCGACAGGCCGAGCTCGCCGGATCGAGCAGCGGCCTCGGGCCGACGTTCGATGAGCGCCTTGGCGGCTTCGACGCGAGCCTTTGGTTTGGTCGACCGAGCCGGAGCACCCCGGCGCAGCCAGGCCAGCTCATGGCGAGCAAGGTTCTTGCGGGCCTGCTCTGAGGTAGCCGCCTGCTCTTCGCGTTCGATTCGCGCCGACAAATAGGCCGCGTAACCAGAACCGCTGTTCCAGCCAGAGGGCACGTGCAGATACGCATGGCCGCGATCGATCTCGAGCACTTTGTTCGTGACGCGATCGAGGACGTGGCGGTCGTGAGTGACCAGCAGCAGCCCGCCGCTGTAGTTGGCGAGCCATTCTTCGAGATACGCAATGGCGTCAAGATCGAGATGGTTGGTGGGCTCGTCGAGAATGAGGGCTTCCCAATCGAGCACGAGCAGCGCTGCGAGAGCCACTCGCTTTTGCTGGCCACCTGACAACTCGTTGGTGGGCGAGTTGAGCAACCCCGACATGCCAAGGCGATCGAGCATTGCCTCGCCGCGCCAGCCATGACCGACTGCATCGCGGACCGTGCCCAGTGGTAGCACTGGCTGCTGGGCGAGCACCCCGATTCGAGCCCCGCGGCCGCGGCGCACGACACCTGCCTCGGGATCGAGATCGCCGCTGATGATTCGCAGCAATGTGCTCTTGCCGCAACCGTTGAGTCCGACGACGCCAATGCGATCGCCGTCGCTGACCGTGAGCGACACATCGTCGAACAACGGTCGATTGGGTCGAGAGGCGCGCAGCCCCTGAGCATCGATCAAGATCACAGGGTCTCCAGACTACGAGTGGAAAAGATCAACGACCCTGATCGACCATTGGCAACACCTAACAGGCAGCGCCGACCCCGAAAAACGAAACGATCCGAACCCATTGCAGGCTCGGATCGTTGGAGATGCCTTTCGACATCAAATGGTGGGCCGGGAAGGATTCGAACCTTCGAAGGCTGTGCCGGCAGATTTACAGTCTGCTCCCTTTGGCCGCTTGGGTACCGACCCCACTGTGTTGTTTGTGCGGCCGAAGCGTAGCGGCCGCTCAGGCTGCACGCACCTGCGAGCCGCAATCGCTACCCTATGCGCATGCCAACTTTTGACATTGTCTCCGAAGTGGACCACCAAGAAGTCCGAAACGCCATCGATCAAGCTCAGCGCGAAGTCGGCAATCGGTTCGACTTCAAGAACACCAACTCGTCGATTGAGCAGAACGAACTCGTGGTCACGCTGCGCACCGTCAGCGAAGATCGCCTCGTTGCGCTGCGCCAGGTCGTCGAGGAAAAGCTCGTCAAGCGAGCCGTATCGCTCAAGGGTCTTGAGTACGGCAAGGTCGAAGAGGCAACGCAAAACACGGTGCGTCAGACCGTGACCATCAAGGTGGGAATCTCGTCGGACAAAGCCCGTGAGATCAACCGGATGATCAAGGAGAAAGGCCCCAAGGGCGTCAGCAGCCAAACGCAGGGCGAAACCGTTCGCGTGACCGGCAAAAAGCGCGACGATCTGCAAGAAGTGATGGCTCTGCTCAAGGGCGCAGACCTTGAGATTCCCCTGCAGTTCAACAACTTCCGCGACTAATCGCCGCTGCCCACCGCGCTAACGCGCTGAGCTACAGAAGGTTTCGAGATCCTGCAGTGATTGCCGCAGAGCCACGCTGATTGCAACGCTCGGCTCAGCCACGATTGCCGCGATCTCGCTATCGAGTTCGGGCATCCCGTTGGCACGATATGAGTTCACGGCGCAGGCAACACTCGGAGCCGTGAGCGACATTCCCAACGCGTTGAGCTGTTGCAGCATCACTTGCTCCTTGACGAGCCTCGCCTCGAAGTCGGCACGCACCTGACTCGTTGGGTCAATCGTTTCGGTCGTTGCCGACTCACACGCCGTCACCACAACAACCGTGCCCTTGGCTTCAACAGCGGTGGCTGAATCCGCAGGCCGAGTCTGGGCCCACAGGTTCAATCCGTTGGCCAGTTCACCGAGGCTGGCGGCGTCACGGGTAGCTACCGAGGCCCGAATGCACCCACGACCTTCGACAGTGGAGTACGTGACTGAATCGCCCGTCCATTGAGACGCCATGCGGAAGGCGAATTCGCTACCGATGGCCGGATAGAGCAGCCCGTACCAGAAGTACATGCCGAGCGATGATGCATCAGTTGTGGCGGCACCGGCAGGGGTTTCGAGACCCCGAGCCGAGTCGAGCACAGCGGCATCGCTCGAAGGCACATTGAGACCGGCGACGAAATCGCCAGCCAAGATTCGAGTGGCGACCCCCCAAGAGTTCGCGACCTGCATGTCGAACACGCCAACGAGCCACGGGCTGAGGTGCTGCGGCAATGCATCGCGGGTCGTCACCTGAGCGGCGCGCTGTGTTGCATACTCGGCAGCAAACGCTGCGTCCTTCTCGGACTTCTTGGCGATTGCGTAGCTTCCCGCCCCTTCGATCAACGACAGATAGCCAAGCTGTTGCGCCGGAGACAACGTGTCGACCGCTGCGCCCCAACCCGTTGATTGGTCGAGGAGCGCCACGCTCAATGCGGCGAGCACACTTCCATCGTGCAGAGGCCCGCTGCTGTTGGTAACGGCATAGACGGTGGCAGTAGCGGGATCGTAAAAGGCGGTCTGTGTGAAACCCACATACTCGCCCACCTGTGCCGCGCTTGGCGCTGAACCGATCAAGCCCACCGCCCGCAAGCCGCTCATTTGGCCGTTCGTATCCGTTGCCACACGGGCCAACTCGTAGATGCCGAGCTTGGCCTCATATTCGGCTCGCGGTAATTCGACGAGCGGCACAGACCGATCAAACGGCAGACCGAACGTGGCTTCAACAAGGGCTGCAACTGGCTTGATTGCAGCCGGCCATTGTTTGATTCGCGCCGCATCTTGACGCTGCTTCAACAAGATTCCGCCACCAACCGCGAGCAAGGTGACGACGACGAACAACGCCATCAAGAACTTGCCCTTCTTGCGAGACTTTGGCTTGTTGGTCGTGACGTTGACGTTGCCGTTGCCGTTGCCGTTGACGTCGGCCGGGCGCTGGACCATCAGTCTGTTCGGCGCAACACCATGTATGCGAGCGTCTGAGCTTGGGGCGGCGGCCTGCCGAGCGACCACAGGCTTGGGCAGCATCGGCAGCGCAACCTCGCTTGGCGCGAGAACGCTGGGCTCAACAACGGCGATCTCATCAACGACGCTGTCATCAACGGCGTTGACCTCAGGCGCGAACTGAGCCTGAGCTTGGGCCAAAAAGTCGGGAGTGAGCAACTGCTCAAGGCGAAACCCTGATGGATCAACGAAGAGCGGTTCGGGTGCCACGAGGGGGGCGATCATCGGAGCAATCCGCGGTGCCGGGCGTGGTTCAAACTTCGGCACACTGCTGTCACCGCCACGCGATCCACCAAGATCGAGCTTGAGTTTGAAGTCAAATGGCGCCCGAAAACTGGGGGGCTGCGAAGAACTCGACTCGCCCGCGCCAACACTGGCGGCCTCGGCATATTGATCGTGGGCGGACTCGCCGTTTTCAGGGGCCGCTTCGGGCAAATTGCTCATGTCATTCTTTCGGCACAGGTAGTGAGACCTTGAGCGATTTCAGACGATCTAGAGACTTAGGCGTTCTTGCAGTACGACAACACGTTGGACATCGCCTCCGCCTGCAGCGGATCCGTGGAACCCTCAACGAAGTTCGCCAATCCGCCGGTGCGGAGCACTGCGATGGCGCACGACCAAGGGCCCTGCGTTTCGGGGAGTCCCATCCGAATCAGGTTCTCGCCGATGTCTTGTTCACGCATTGGCGCCGAGTACAACAGCGTCGCATCAGCAGGACCAGTTACTTGGGTGGACGGCTCGGTTGGTTCGCACACCGACACCTTGATGAGGGTGCTCGGATCGTTCGAGATCACTGCCGAACTTGAGATCGGCAGAGATTGAGCCCAGCGCTGCAGTGCCGAGGTCATCGTGGAATTGCCGGCTGCATCGAGTGTGGTAATCGTGGCCGCGAGGCATGCACGGCCCTGAATCATTGTCGTGACCGCAGCGTCGCCCGCCCAGGTCAGCGCTGCAGCGCGTGCGTCGGTAGCGCCGATCCTCGGCAGCAGGGCCAAGTACCAGAACTGCAGGCCCAGTGTTCGCGGGCCCTCACCGGAGTTTGGCGGCGGCACGTCGACGGCAGCGTTGCTTGAGCTGCGCGAGGGGTCGAACACTGGGGCATCACTGCTCGGCATCACAATGTCGGCGAGCAGACGATCCGGTTTCGGAGCAGGCGAGGTGTGCGCACCAAAGAAGTACGAGCCAAGCACAGCCGTCAGGTAGGTGGGCCGAGCTTCCGCAGCAATGCCCACAGCGGCGGTACGCGACTGCACCTCGTAGGCCACGAGTGCTTCGAGGTGCGGATCCTTGGCAAACATGGCGCGCACGACCTCGGCGCCGACCCCGTCGACGGCAGCCCGAATTCCAACTTGCTGTGCGTCGGTGAGCGAGGCGAGATCCTTCGACCAATTGAGATTCTGATCGACCAAAGCAACGGTGAGCGCCCGCAACGTCGCCAAATCGAATGCTGGGGTGCGCCCATCCATGCGGTAGATGGTCTTATCGGCCGAACTGTAAAAGGCAGTCATAGCAACTGCGGCAATGTGCCCCACCATGCTCGGTTCGGGGACACCGCTCACGAGCCCAACGGCGCGCAAGGTTCCGAAGTGACCATCTGCATCGCTGTACGAGCGGGCGAGCACATCGATACCAAGCTTCACTTCGTATTCGGGCACCGACAGGGTGGTGACGGGAACGTCTTCGATGAACTTCGAATGCGTTGTTTCTTCAACGAACGTGGCCAACGGAGCAACGTCTTGCGCCCACGCGACCTTCTTGTTGATGAGGAAGTACCAACTGGTAAATCCCGCGCCGCCGAGAAGCGACGCCACAACGAGGAACGAAAAGAACGCTCGCACCGGGTGACGCTTTCGCTTCTTTGGAGCAACCGGCTCGGCGAGTTGTGCGCTCACGACCCGCGACTGCACGACACGCTGGGAGCCCGAGGATCGGGCGGGTTGGCCAAGATAGGGGATGCTCGCTCCACCAAGGCTGGGAGCCGCGCTCACGCTGAGATCGGCAGTAAACAGCGAAGCATCGTGGAGGACCTGAGGGCGCAGTTGGGGTTGAGGTTGGGTGAGCACAGCCACGCCGCCGGCGACTGTCGGAAACTGATCAACCCCAGCAGGGATAAAGATTTGCCCGCCCAGGCTTGGGATCGGGGGTTGCAGCAGCAGCGGTGGCGGCTGCGGAGGCTGCAACAACATCGGTGGCAACGACTGGAGCGGCGCAGGCGTACAGGGCGGAGGTGCGAGGGTGGGCGTCGGGGCTGGTGCCGCTTCGAAAACATTGAGCCGAACCCGAAGTCGATCACGAAGTGCACTCGTGGCGTCAGCCATCGACGACGAGGTGACCGGCGACGCGCTCAGTTCTCTCTCGTCGAATGGATCGGGTGACACATGGTTGTATCGGCACGCACAACGCGCAGGTTAAGGATTTCTCAATCGCATTCTGAATTGATGTATCGATCAACCCAAACAGAACTAGTCCTCGGCTGGGGCCTCAGCGGCGCGGCGCTGCAACTCGTTGACCACATTTGCATCGGCAAGTGTGGAGGTGTCGCCAAGATTGCGGCCTTCGGCAACATCTCGCAACAGACGACGCATGATCTTGCCGCTGCGGGTCTTGGGAAGATCGGGCGTGAAATAGATGGCCTTGGGCTTGGCGATACTGCCGATCTCAACGGCCACATGGTTGCGCAGCGCCTGCTCGTCGCCTTCGAAACCACCTCGCAGCGTGACATAGGCAATGATCGCTTGCCCTGTGGTTGCGTCGAGCGCGCCCACAACCGCTGCCTCAGCGACCGATGGGTGCGAGACAAGCGCTGATTCGACTTCGGTTGTTGAGATGCGATGACCACTCACGTTCATGACATCGTCGACGCGACCCAGCAACCAGAGGTAGCCATCGTCGTCGAGCTTGGCGCCATCACCTGCGAAGTAGCGACCAGCGAACCGGCTCCAATACGTTTCGCGATAACGATCGGGGTCGCCCCAAATGCCGCGCAACATCGCCGGCCATGGCTGGGTGAGGGTGAGATAGCCGCCGCCGCGCTCGACATGTTCGCCAGATTCGTCGACCAGTTCGGTGCCGATACCGGGCAGACCGAACGTGGCCGAGCCTGGCTTGGTCGTGGTGACGCCAGGCAGGGGGCTGATCATGATTGCGCCAGTTTCGGTCTGCCACCACGTATCGACGATGGGACACGTCGACCCGCCGATGTGTTCGTGATACCACATCCACGCCTCGGGGTTAATCGGCTCACCGACCGAACCGAGCAGACGTAGCGACGACAGGTCGTGCTTGGCGGGCTCGTGGTCGCCCCACTTCATGAAGGTACGAATGGCCGTTGGAGCCGTATAAAACAGGGTGACGCCGTACTTCTCGACGATCTGCCACATGCGGTCGTTGCCCGGGAAGTTGGGCACACCTTCGTACATCACTTGGGTGGCACCGTTGGCCAGCGGGCCATACACGATGTAGGTGTGACCTGTGATCCAGCCGACATCGGCGGTGCACCAATAAACATCGGTGTCGGCGTGAAGGTCGAAGACATACTTGTGGGTGAACGCTGCCTGGGTGAGGTAGCCACCGCTGGTATGCATGATGCCCTTGGGCCTACCTGTGGTGCCGCTCGTGTACAACAAGAACAGCAACTGCTCTGAGTCCATTGGCTCGGGTGGGCACACAGGGTCGGCTTGCGCCATCAATTCGTGGTACCAGTGGTCGCGGCCCTCTTGCATCGTGACCTCGTTGCCGCCACGGCGCACGACAACAACATCGGTGATGGTTGGTGTTCCGAGCAGCGCCTCGTCGGCGGTGTGCTTGAGCGGGAAGACTTCGCCACGACGCCAGCCGCCGTCGGCAGTGATGAGCACCTTGGCCTCGGCATCATTGATGCGGTCGGTCAACGAGATGGCGCTGAAGCCACCGAACACAACGCTGTGCGCAGCGCCGATACGCGCGCAAGCCAGCATCGCGATGGCGGCCTCGGGGATCATCGGCATATAGATATTGACGCGATCGCCCTTGACGACTCCGAGGCCCTTGAGCACGTTTGCGAACCGTTGCGTCTCGTCGAGCAGTTGCGCATAGGTCACTGTGCGGGTGTCGCCTGGTTCGCCCTCGAAATGGAACGCAACCTTGTCGCCTTTACCGGCCAACACATGTCGGTCGAGGCAGTTGTAACTCACGTTCAGCTCGCCACCGACGAACCACTTCGCGAAAGGAAGGTTCCACTCAGAGGCGGTGTGCCAATCCTTCGACCAAGAAACCAGCTCGCTGGCCTGTTTCGCCCAAAAGGCCGTGAAGTCTTGCGACGCTTCTTCGTAGAGCGAGTGATCAGAGACGAGCGCGTTGCTACGAAACGCATCGGAGGGAACGAACGTGCGGCGCTCCCAGCCAAGTGAATCGATTGCGTGGGCATCAGTCATCGTTGCAGTCCCTTATCCGTTGTCTCGGTCGGGACAGACTCTAGTTACAGCCGACGCTGCAGGCGTCAGTGGTCTGATACCCGTGGACTACGCCGATCGGCGGCGAGCCGCCATCGTGAGGATGAGGCCAACCAGAACTCCGATAGCTGCGAGGAACACTGACCCCCGTGACGCTCGGCCCGTGGTGGGCAACTGAATCGACAACGCTTGGGGCGAGACGCCAGCACTCGCCACGGTTGATGAAGTCTCGCCAACCAATGTGACGGGAGTAGCGACCCCCCAACCTGGAGCAGGCGGCGCCGTGGACGACGTTGGTGTTGGCGTGATCGGCGGGAGCGCATCGACCACTCCTGTGGTTGGAGGTGCCGTGGTGTCAGGTGTTGTGGTCGCAGGTGCTGTGATCGCAGGTGTGACGACAGGTGCCTCGGGCGTTGTCGTCGGAGGTGACGGAGGTGGCGGAGGTGGCGCATCGTCATTGTTGATGATGGTGCACACGGCATCTTCGCCCGCAGAGAGCACGATCGAGTTGGCGTCCTGGTACCCGCCGACACAGGTCCAACCGGAAGGGGTGTAGCCCCCTGGGCCTGACTCTGTGAGTAGGTAGACGACCTCGGGAGCCACGTCGGCTCCAACGCCCATCCATGACAAGGCACTTGGATCTGGGCCGAGAATCGGTGTGGACCAGTCGTCAACCGACGTGGCCTGAAGATCAAAATCGGCGAGGGTTGCGGTGCCACCGTCGTCGTTGATGAGCACGTTGTTCAACGTGAGATGCGGTGCCCGAATGTCATCGTTGACCACGGTGCAGCTGGCGTCTTGGCCAGAGCGCAGCCGGATCGTGCTGCCTACCCGTGTGCCGCCATCGCATGTCCAACCCAACGAGGTGTATCCGAGCGGACCGCTTTCATCGAGAATGTAGGTGGTGTAGGCAACTACGTCGGCGCCGATGCCAATTTCATAGCTCAAGGCGGGATCGACGCCGTCGATGATTGCAACCCGGCTACCGGCCGCTGTGGCGCTGAGGCTGAAGTCACTAAATGTTGCCGTGCCGCCGTCGTTGTTGATGACAACCTTGTTGAGTTGCAAGAACGGGGTCGCTGGGTTGCAGTCGTCGCTGTTGTCGCCATGGTCGATCGAGCGGCCCGACGAGCTCGAGCGCACGGAACTACCGCTGCTGCTCGTGCAGCTGCTCGAGCTCGAACCTGAGCTTGCTCGGGTGATCTCGGCCGTAAACCCAACGGTGATAACCGTGAGCGCTAGCACAACCATGAGCCGAACGACCGAGCGAGCCGGTCCGCGAGTCGAAGCTGCTAATCCTCGAGTATGCACCGTGTGTCCATGCATTTCGCTGTCTCCAAATTCAACGCCCGGGGGGTGGGCCAGTGAGCACACAGTACGGAGATGCGTTATGAATCTGAATAGGTCACTCGGCCCAATTTGTTATGCAATGGCAACGGCAGGAAGCTCGATAACGATGAAGGCGCCAAGGCCCTGCGGGTCGCACAGTGCCTCTGCCTCGCGGACACGGCTGCGCATGGTGAGAGCCGCCACCGTGGGTCGAGCGGCCTGTTCGTTCCAGATTCGTTGCCCTTCGGCCACGAGGTCGTCGATGCCCCAGCGCTGCAGGAACTGACGCTGCGTGCGCACGTTGGCAACGTGTCCGCTGCTGACCAGCAATTGATCGAGCGCAACTTCAGCCGTGATGTCTTGAGTGCCGGGCTCAGCAAGATAGTGGCCGCCGCGCTCGTGGCCTCGGTAGGTACGCAACCACTCTCGCCACGGGCGGATTGCTAAGCCAGCAGTGGTAGCGCTTGCGTAATCGATAACGAGCACAACACCTTGCGAAACCAGCGCCTGTGTTTGGGTGAGCCAATTGGCGGCTTCGCGCTGCACTGGCACGCGCGAACCGTGAGCCGCCGTCTGGGGCAAGGGCAAGTGTTCGAGGTCGTCGGCAGGGCGCAGCACCTCGGCAAACGCTCCATCGGGCCGCATGATCACAAACGCCTCGCGCCAGGTGCCGTCCATGACGAACAGTCGGAACGCAAGATTGTCGAGCAGCTCGTTCGCGATGACCGCGCCCACAATGGGTTCGGTGGGCATCGATGCCACCGATGTCACCCAGTCGGGATGAGCGGCTCGCTGCTGCGCTGATACTTCGACGGCCACATAGCTCACCACGCCGAGACAATCGGGCTGTGCGGCTCGAAAGGCACGAGCCAACGTGCCGGGGCCTGCGCCAGCTTCGATGACCGTGAACTGTTCGGGCTCACCGAGCTGATGCCACAGCGCATCAACCATCCGCGCAAGAACTGCACCAAACAACGGCCCAACTTCGGGGCTGGTGATGAAGTCGCCTCGGCGGCCAGCAGAGCCACCCGATGTATAGAAGCCCCGCTCGCCGTAGAGGGCGAGGTGCATGAAGCGCTCGAAAGAGATTGCTCCGCCCGCCGCAACTATCGCGGCACGGATTTCGTCAGCGGCTGAGAGCACCGGTGAGCGCGCTGAGGTCGCCGAAGCGCAAGACCAGGCCGGGGAGAATACCGAGCACCAGGGTGCTGCTGCCGGTGATGACCAACGCTGCCCTCAACGATGGCGGCGTGGTGATGGGCGCTGTGTCGCCGTCGGGAGCGGGCTTCATCCACATTTCGCGCATGATGTTGCCGTAGTACCCAAAGGCGATGACCGTGTTGACGGCACCGATGATCGCGATTGCGTATCCGAGCGTGGTGCCAGCTTCGAGCACGGCACGGAACGCGTTGAGCTTGGCGAACCATCCGCCGAACGGAGGAATGCCGGCCAACGAAGCCAGCAGGAAGGTCATCAGCGCAGCCAGACCAGGCGCATACGAGAACAATCCGCCAAAGCTGGAGATCTCGCCGCTGCGCGTTTTGCGACTGACGGCGATGACCACTGCGAACACACCCAAGTTGGTGGCTGCATACGCCAGCAGATACACGACAACGGTCTTGAGCGATGTGCCCGTGGCCTTGGTACCGGCGACAACCAGCGGCATCAAAATGAAGCCACCCTGGCTGATGGACGAGTAGGCCAACATACGAACGATGTTTGTCTGCTTGAGCGCCACCACGTTTCCGACAGTCATCGTGAGTGCAGCGAGCACGAAGATAAACGGCTGCCACACCTTCTCGGCGTGAGGGAAGGCGAGATACAGCATGGTGACGAGCGCAACGAAGCCGCCCGCCTTTGAGGCCACCGACAAGAACGCCGTGACCGGAGTAGGCGCGCCTTCGTACGTATCGGGTGCCCATGAGTGGAATGGCACTGCGCTGACCTTGAAGGCAAAGCCAACAACGATGAACACAACAGCCAAGGCCTCGACGGCTTTGTATTGGCCGCTGATGGTGATGGCTTTGCCGATATCGACGAGCAAGGTGCTGTTGGCAACGCCGTAGAGCAGGCTCATGCCGTAGAGCAACATTGCGCTGGCGAACACGCCAAGCAAGAAATATTTCATGCCCGCTTCGTTGCTCTTGGTGTCACGCTTGCGCCATGCGGCCAACATGTAGGCCGGGATCGACAAGAACTCGAGCGCCACAAACACACCGATGAGATCTCGAGCTGAGGTCATCATGACCATGCCGAGCACACTGGCGAGCAACAGCACGTAGTACTCGCCTTGGTAATAGCCACCTTCTTCAATCTCGTTGGTGGACAGCAACACCACGACATACCCGGCAATGAGGAACATCGCTTTCATGATCAGGCTGAAGTTGTCGACCACATATCGACCGTCGAACATCGAGCGCACTTCGCTGCCAGTGACGGCGAGGGTGACCACAGGAAGCAGTGCTGCGAGCAGGCTGAAACCGGCAAGCGTGGCCGTGAGCCATTTCTTAGATTCGCTGACGAAGAGATCGACGATGAGCACGACGCAGATGCCGGCCGCGAGGATGATCTCGGGCGCGAGCGCGTGGTAGTCGACCTTCGGCGGCGTGAAGCCGCCCCCGGCAACGAGGAACGAAGCAAGCACGGGTCAGCCCTGCCCGAATGCCTTGAGGGTGAGGTTGACCGCTGGATCGATGATCTTGAACATCAGTTGCGGGTACACACCAAACACGACAATGGCAAGCAGGAACGGTGTCCACGCAACCCACTCGAAGAAGGTGACGTCGTGGATGTCGCCGGAGTGATCGTCGTGATCATGAGCGTCGTCGTGACCGTGGTCGTCGCCGTGAGCGGCATGACCGCCATGACCGCCATGCCCGTCGTCGTGGCCAGCGCTGGCACCGGCGAACTCAGGCTTCGGCTGGCCAAACGCCACTCGCTGGAACAGCCACAACAGGTAGCCAGCCGCGAGCACCGTGCCGAGCGCAGCAATCACCATGAATACGCGGAACACGTTGTGGTTCAACCCGGCGGCTGGTGAGTACGCCGAAATGATCGCTGGGAACTCGCCCCAGAAACCGGCAAGGCCTGGCAGACCGAGCG
>Ga0194063_10001703_pt1 | contig 14084 bp, 14 predicted proteins | sample SepL3720m_MetaG_FD_155459 | JGI IMG/M metagenome (GOLD analysis project Ga0194063, IMG submission 155459) | Anoxic zone freshwater microbial communities from boreal shield lake in IISD Experimental Lakes Area, Ontario, Canada - Sep2016-L373-20m | ecosystem: Environmental > Aquatic > Freshwater... | reverse complement strand
GCCGCCGGGGCGAACCGGGCGTGGTCGAGGACCGCCCCTACACGGTGCATATCGGACGCCTCCACGACTGCGAGATTCCGTTCGCCCGAACCGAGGGGTCGCCTGCGGGCCGCGTCGAACCGGCGGGGGGGGCGACGGCGGGTTTTGAAAAGGCCGAGATGATCAGCGAGACCGCCCGTTGCCTGCATTGCGATTGCTTGCGATTGCACTCCTGCGACCTCCGCCAACATTCCGCAGACTACGACGCCTCCACGGCACGCTTCAAGGGCCAGCGCCGGCAGATTGAAAAGGAATGCACGCATCCCAACATCGTGTTCGAGGCCGGGAAGTGCATCAGTTGCGGGCGGTGTGTCGCCATCGCCGCGAAGGCGGAGGAGAAACTCGGCGTGGCCTTTCATGGCCGCGGGTTTACCATGCGGATCAAGGTGCCGTTCGACGAGTCCGTCGCCGCCGGCCTCACCGTGGCCGCCCGCGACTGCGCCAAGAACTGCCCCACCGCCGCGCTCAGTTGGAAGGACACATGAATATCGTCATGATCATCCCCGGTTCCGGAGGCGGATTCTACTGCGAGAACTGCCTGCGCGACACCGGGGTGATCAACGTTCTTCGTCAACGGGGGCACCAGGCCACCGTGGTTCCGCTTTACCTCCCCATGTTCACGGACGATCCTGATGTGGCCGGGGAATCGCCGGTCTTCTTTGGCGGAGTCAGACTTTATCTCCAGCAGAAGATTGAATGGTTACGCCACATGCCGCGCTGGATGGCACGGGGCCTGGATTCGCCATGGATGCTCAATATGGCGGCCAAACAGGCCGGGAATACCCGCGCCAGCGGCCTCGGCAAGACAACGCTGTCCATGATCCGCGGCCAGGATGGCGGCCAGGCCGAGGAATTGGAGCGCTTGATCCAGTGGTTGCAGCGGGACGAAAAACCGGACGTCATTCAACTCTCCTCGATTCTTCTCATCGGACTCGCCGCGCAGTTGAAGGCGCGCCTCAACGTTCGCATCACCTGCGTCATGCAGGACGAGGATACCTGGCTCGATGCCCTGGATGCGCCCTATAACCAGTCTTGCTGGGACGCCATCCGCGAACGGTGCCCGGCCGTGGATCTTTTCCTGCCCGTGAGTCACGCCTATGCGGACTACATGAAGGTCAAATTAGGGTTGCCCGCCGATAGACTGCGCGTGGTTTACCCCGGCATCGCTGCGGAGGAATACAGAAGCGCGCCGACTCAGACGGATCCGCCGAGCATCGGCTATCTCTCGAAAATGACCCGCTCACTGGGTTTGGAAACCCTGGTGGACGCTTTTGTCCAATTGAAGCAAACCCGCTTCCCAACTCTCACGCTACGGGCGATGGGGGGGCAGACGGGAGACGATGCCCGGTTCCTCGCGACGTTGCGCAGGAAGGTAGACGCGCTTGGCTTCTCGGGCGATGTCAAATTCCTGCCCGGGTTGGATCGCGCAAGCCGGATTGAGTTTATGTCAGGGCTTTCCGTACTGTCGGTTCCCATGCCGGAGGGCGAGGCATTCGGCCTGTTCATTGTCGAGGCCCTGGCGGCGGGAGTCCCTGTGGTTCAACCGGATCGGGGCGGTTTTCCCGAGTTGATCCGGGCGACAGGCGGCGGCCTGCTCTACGATCCGACTCAACCCGGCGCGCTGACCCAAGCGCTCGAAACACTGTTGTCCGACCGCGCAACTGCGGCGGAAATGGGGCGGCATGGACAGACCGTGGTGCGGGAAAAGTTTACCCTGAACCGAATGGCCGACGATCTGCTTGGCATTTATACCGGTCTATTGGGTTCACAAGGCCGATAAGGGGTCATCGCCCCGCGCACACGAGGTGTCTCACGGCCGCCTCTTCCGGGCCGCTGTGGTCTTTCCACAAACTTTCAACAAGACATGAGGGCGTGGTGTGTTCCTCCACGGCCAGTTGCCTGAGCGCCGCCGCGGCGCCACGCGCATACCGATCCGGTTGTATCCCCTGCCCCAACGCCAGTCGCAGAGTTCCGATCAGCCGGTCATCCCATCCCAGTTTTCGGCGCGTATCCCGCGTCACCCGCTCCACGGCATCCTGAAGGAATGGATTGGTCATCCGAACCAGCAGATCCTCCACATAGGCGGCAAACCCCGCCTGCGTGAAAAGGGAATCCACTCCCCGGTATTTCCGGCGCAGGGCCTCGCCGGACTCCAGGAGAAACGCCTCCCTCGCCAGGGTCAACAACTCCGGAATCCGGGTCGCCTCGGCCATCGTGACGCCCCCTTTTTCACGCAGAAGATAACCGATCAGGGCATGCGTGGCATTGTGACCGTACAACTTCGCCTCTTCAAACGGCAGCAGGTCCGCCTTCTCCTCAAACACCTCGATTCCCCGCTGGAAACCGGACAACCCGATCCGGGTGATCAGGATCCGGTTGAACGCCTCAACCAGAAAGGCGCGGGACATATTCGGTACCACGGTCACGAGCCCCTGCTCCGTAATTTGCGCGGCATCAGCGACCACCCCGCTCATCTTTCCAATGACGGTGTTGAGCGCTTGGACACGACAGGAGGCAAGGTCGGATCCCAAACTCGCCGCCAGGGCCGCCGCCAGGATTTCCGCCGCATGATTGTGGTTTTCTGCGGTGTAGATGACCGCCGCAGGCAGTCCCGGATCACGCTTCTTTTCACGCAGGCCGACCGTCAGAATGTCCAACACGTCGCCCGGTTTGCCCGTGCCGTAAAACGCCACGCTCGGAAGCGCCGTGGCGATCTCGTCCGCCTCGGCGACGGCCCGGATCAATACCTGCCGATCCGTCTCATCCAGGGGGTTGAGAATCTCAACCGGGCCGATCTCGTGCGCCTCGATACCCGACGGGGTGGCTACATTGAGCGCATAGCATCCCCCATTCCGCCTTATCCCCTCCACCATGGCGGGAACCACCTCCGCCACGACCAGCCGCCCGAAGTTTCCCGACCGCCATGCCTCGTAAACAAACAAGCCCGCCTGAATCGCGCCGAAGCCGAAGCCGACAAATGTTCGTCCTTGTTTCATCCGACTCCTTGCCCCGTCACCGGCGGTTTGCGTTCGCCGAATCGTTTTGCCAGACCGAGGGTCTCCTCCAGCGGGAGAACTCCTTCCGAGGCGCCCGGGCGCGACAGACTGGCCGCCGCGCAACAACTTGCCAATCCCGCCGCCTCCACCACATCCCACCCCTCATGGAGGCCCAGCAACATCCCCGCGCAAAATGCGTCGCCCGCCCCGACGGCGCCGGCGATATAACCCTCGGGTAACACCAGCGAGCCGCGCGAGGTGCGCCGTCCGGATCGGTCGCGCATATACACGCCCTCCGGCATGTGAACGGCCACCAGTTTCATGTTTCCGAATTCATAGAGCCGTTCCACCGCCTCCACCAAAGCGACGCCGTCAAGACGCCGCTGTTCGTCTCGCACCGTGAGTCCCACCGCCCGCGCCGTCTCGATCTCGTTCAGGATCAGGTAGTCCACATACTTCAAGGCAGGCGGCACAAGTCTGGAAAACCGGTCGCTTTCCTCGCTCACCACGTCCAGACTGGTCAGGATTCCCGCCTCCTGGATCGTCTTGAGCAAACCCGCCGCCACCGTGCCGAACACAGGATCGGGTTGATCCATCGCATCCAGCAGGAGAAGATACCCGAGATGAAAAATCCGGCACGGCAAACGGGGGACGTCCACGTGACGGGGGCTAAACAGGGCATTCGCCCCGCGATGATGATAGAAAACCCGATCCCCGCTGGTTTCGTCATTCATCACATCCGTGAAGGAGGTCGGCGCCTGATCCGTCATCTGAAGGCCCTGGATGTCCACGCCCAGTTCCGAAAACACGCGCCGCAGGTACTGGCCGTCGGCGTCATTACCGACAATCCCCAAACCCGCCAGTGGAAAGGGCGCCTTGAGCCGCGCCAGGTCGTGAAGCACATTGGCCGGAGCGCCGCCGGGACTGAACATCTGATCCTTGATATTCGCCAACATCCCGCGCCGGGGCAGGCAGTCCACCCGCTTGACGCGGTCAACGATCCAGTTTCCCGCCGCTGTGATTCCAGTCCGTTTCGTCATCATGTCACCCACCGATCCGTTGTCGCGCCTTAATCGCTCACCAGTTTCACACAGGCGGGTTCATCTTCAACAATTTGACTGAACCGGCCAACCTGTTTGTTCTCGAAATAGTTGTCATGGGCGTCGTCATTCGCCGTGGACACTTCCCCCACGATGGCGTACTCGGAATCGGCCCAGAAGGCATGCAGGATTCCCTTGGTGAGGGTGACGCGTTCGCCCGACTTGAGAATCAGCGGCTTGCCCGGCGGGATCTCCCGCATTTCCCCGTTGACCTGAAGTCGAACCGGCGTCGCCGAAGGCAGTTCAATGGCGAGCCGTCCCCACCGGCAGATGATGTCTTCCTTCTTCGCGGAGTGATAGTGGCGCGGGGTCACCTGGTTATGCCGCACATACATGAGTTTTTCGCAATACTCGGGTTGCTCCGCCAGATTCACCAGGGTCAAGCCGATCTTATTGAAATCGCCCAACCCGAAATCGGTCACATCCCACCGGGGGGCGGGAGGCAGCGTCCATCCATGCTTCACAAAGGCCTTCCGGGATTCCTCCACCACCGCATTGATTTCCGATCGCTTCATACTCCATTTCACCTTTCTCTGAGAGGGGTCAACGTTCCAGTGAACTGTATCGAGACGCACCAAATTGATCAAGCACGTCCGAACGCGGAAGAATCTTTTGGGTTCTTACACCAGGTAATTCGACAGCGTATCCCTTTCTGCCGTCTGCCTCACTCATTCATGCGGGGTGGTCATACGGTCTTCCACGTTGACCCTCAAGTGGCCAGATGATATTTTTGGTTTATGAAGTACATCGGGGTGTTGTTGTCGCCCGCACTCTCCCCGCTTGAGTTCTACTCGTTCTATCCGGATAAGACCGCTTGGCAGTGCTGGTTGAAAGGCCATGTGCATTACTCGGCTGACACGGCGCAGAATTACATGCGGGTCGCCAGGTTCGTCGGAAAAAACCGAAGCGCTTCGGTTTTTTTGGGCTTGGATCCCACCATTCTGTATCGCCTCGCCGCGTTGCCGGACGAGAAGGCCGCCACACTCACTCCCGATACGCTGCTGACCGACCCGCGAACCGGGCGGCAAACCGCCCTCAGTCAGATGAGAACCCGCTCGTTGGACCGGGCACTCGACGCCCTGGAGGGCAAGACGGTTCCACAGAACCCGAAACCGGTCTCCGTGGGCGTTGCGTTGGCGGGTGAGACCCGTGAGGATGCTGCCGCCGACGCCCAGCGAATCATGGGCCTTCTGGCCGATCAACTGGCGGATATTCGTAAACGAAAGGGCTCGCTGGAGGCGCGATTCAGCAAACATACTATTAACCTGCCCCTGCTCCACCAAGAAAGTATTCAGGGCGACCGAACTTCAGTCGCACAACTCGCGCATCAGTCCGGATGACCAGCCCGCGAACGAAGCCTCCCGCACCCGTGTGAAAAAGGGCGCGTAATCATCGGGGGAGAGGAAGAAGAAATGATATCGCCAGGGTTCGTTATGTTCGTTTAATCGCCTATTCAGTTCTTCGAAATGTTTCAGTCCATCCCGGCATTTGGCGCGGTTACGGTTGGAGTCGTCACCATCGGCCTTGATCTCGACCACGAGGATATCTTGTGCGCTCCGCACCTTGATAAAGTAGTCGGGATTGAACTTCTCGTTCGCCGTATGGGTGCGCCCCGCCTTGGAAGGCTTGTACGAATATGGGAAACAGTAAGCATCGCGGTCCGGCATGCGGACGAACGAGTCGAAATAATCGGCGTTGGCCAAGAGCAGTTCGGTGAACAACCGTTCCGGTTCGTGACTGGCATATAACACATTCCATGGGCTTTTGAAGGCCTGCAGGCCCACCTGGTGAATGCGTTCGGTAATCTTACGGGCGCCGTCCCCCAGCATGTCCGGGTCGATGGCCGCCATCTTGATGGCCTTTTGGTATTGTTCCCAGAGCCGTTCTTCGTGAGGTCCCGCAAATGGCGCGGCGTCGCCGGAAACATGCCAGACCGCCCCGCTTTCCTTGAGCCGGTCTTCTGAAAAATGCTGCGGCTTGATCGCGGCCAAGTCAACCGGTTCGAGATCCTTGGCGATCTGGCCCATTCGCGGGTGTTCCTGGTCCAGATCCCGGAACATCGGGCCGAAACTCTGCTGCAGGATAAGCAGATTCTGGCGGCTCAGAAACGTAGTGTCCTGACCGGCCTTGCGTAATCCATCCTCGATCAACTTCAAGAGGCGCTGTTTGGGCCAGGCCCGAGGCCGCCAGCCCGTACATGACAAAGCTCTTGCCCGTTCCCGTTGCCAAATCCAATGTTGCGGCCTTGCGATCGCGCAACGGCATGGTGTCGAGAAAAGCGTCAAGACCGCCGTCATGCCGTTGCCGGATGCAATCCCGGTTGTTCCAGTTCTCTCTCGCAAGTCGTTCCAGATCGGGATACTTGTCGGACACTAGGAACCGCATAGCGGTCCGGATAGCGTCGCGCTGAAAGGCGTAACGGTTGGCGCAGAGGAGGTTCAGAAAGGCGTCGTACTTGTGGACAATCGCCTCCGTCGCGTCGCGGGAATCGTCAACGCGCAAAACCTGGTCGGAAACTCGATATTGCAGGCTCATGAGTCTGTCCGGGGACGTGTTCGCTTCTTTGTTCTATTACCTGGCACTTTCGGTTTCACGCCAGTGGCGCCGTAGCGAGGCGCCGTTTCATGAACCGCGAAGCAACCCGCCAGTTCGCGCCTCACGCCCGTCCGTTGCGGCAGGGTACGTTCGCTATCCTCATATAACGTGTCCGGGCAAATGTCCTGTTCATGGGGCCAGCAGACGGTTCCGCGGAGCACATGCACCTTGGCGAAATACGCCTCGTCAGCAAGCTCCCTGAAGACCCCGAAACCCAGCAAGTCCGAGCAATCGTATACGCCAACTTCACCATTGGTGAAGGTCAACTGGATCCGGTGTCCAGATAACGGAATAACCTTCTTGACTCTCGGGTTCATCATAGACTCCTACTTGAGCGGTGCGATCTTGTAAGGCAATGCCCCTCCGCTGGCGAGTTTCCAATCAGCCATGAGTTCATCCTTGTGGATTTCAATCCACGCCTGAACCAGCCGTTTCTTTGACGCCGGGATACTTCCGGTAAGCAGTTGCCCCTCCGGAATGGAGAAAACCGACTCGTTGTCCTGATAATAGGCATGAATATGCGGCTTCTTGTGCCGTCGGTTATCGGTGAAATACATCGAAATGATGATCCCATAGAACATGCTGATAACCGGCATATTATCTCCTCCCTCTCTCTTCCGCGAAGGCCTTACGATCAAAGACCAGCGCCTTCTCGTTGCCATACCGGTCGCACAGAATCACCATCAGCCGCTTGCCCGTGAACTCCTGCTCCGTGATGCGGATCACCAACCGCTTGGCGTGTTCCAGGCCCCCCGCCTCCTTGATCAACTCCTCGGCCCAGAACACCCGGCCCAGCCGGAATACATCGCCATCATAGTCGAGATCAAGCATGGCCATGGAGAAGGTCTCGAAGTTGGCAAAATCCTCCGGCTCGGTCGCCAACGTCTGGGCGCGGAATTCCCGGATTTCCAAGGTGAACTCAGCGAACAACTCGCCCTTGCGCCGGGCCTTCCGGGCCGCCACATCAACGACGGGCTGGGACACGAAATCGAAACCCACGGCGTCGATGACCTCGTTGACGTCCGCCTCGCGTACGGGCTGCCGCAACGCGGCCGGCTCGCGTTTTTCGATCAGGCGCAGCAAGACGGACATCGGGACCTTGAGGAAGACATAGGTGGCGTTGTCGCGCGTGACCTCGTCTTCGGCAAAGGACATGGCTACGACGGGCGCAATCACATAGAACCGCTCGCCCGGCTTGCCGCGCAACAGCCGGTGCAGATCATCCACATAACCGTAATCGAGCGTCATCTTCTTGTGGTCGGGATAGTTCCAGATCAGGGCCGAATAGGTGCCCACGTAACCGTCCAAGTCGACTCCATAGCGGTTATGCGTGTGCTCGCGCACGCCGAACAGTTTGAGCACGAACGGGCGGTAGCCGTCCCAGGGCATTTCCTTGATGGCGGCCAGGTCGTAGATGCCAGCGCGGTAGAGGGCGAATTCCCTGGCCGGGAGCGGCTTCTCCTTCTCAGGCTTGTCTTTCGAGCCGATAAACGAGAGGCGGAACTCCACGCCTTTGACTGTGATACACTTGGCGCCCGGCGCGTCCCCGGTCTCTTCGAGTTTGTCGGCGGGCACGAGAAGTTTTTCTTCCGGACAGACAATCGAGAGCGCTTCGCCTTTGCGGGCCAGGTCGTGTTTGCGAACGAGGTCGGCCAGATCGTGGAGCAGGTCAAGCGTCACGTCGCATTCTCCCTTGCGTGCCTTCTCCGTTATCAGGAAGATGCCGGGCGCGCTCTTCAGATGCTCACTCCAGTCCTCCACCCGTTCCGTCTCGGCGCGATCATCCTTCTTGGCCGCGCCAATCGTGGAAGTCAGCGAGAACATGCGCTTCTGAATCGTGCAGATCGACAACTTCCCGCAATCCATGGCAATCCACCGACGGCCCAACTTCTCCGCCACCGCCGGAGTGGTCCCACTGCCGGAGAAACAGTCGAGGACAATGTCGCCTTCGTTGGAGGACGTTCTTACTATCCGATCAAGCAGTTCCTCAGGTTTTTGTGTGGGATAGTCAATCCGCTCTGTTCCTTGAGCAGCGACAGGAGTAATATCAGTCCAGATATCCTGAAGCATGACTCCTGGCATCTCATCGAGGAAACGTTTATACGCTGGCATATTACCTGGCTCGTGATGAATTCGCCCTTCACCAATGAGCCTATCCATGGCGTCCTGTATCTTCTCCCCCGCTTGAATCCCAAGCGCCCAGTGCCTACCTGAGTTTGGTCTCACAATCTGGCCATTTACTCTTAATGGTCCACCCGACTCGCCTCGTCGTGTACCCGGAGCAGTGAGGTCGCTTAAACGGAATCGTTGCCCCGTCTTGGCGTCACGATATTTGTTCCACGTTGTCAGATAGTTCCCTGAGTAGTTAGTAAATTGCTGATTCCATATCCACCGTTCCCCCTTCGTGTAGAACAGAATCTTCTCGTGGATGCGACCATATTGGCCAAGCCCGTCGAAAGCACCGCTCTTTGCAGATTGGCGCTTCCATGTGATGTCATTCTGAAAATTCTCCTCCCCGAACACCTCATCAAGCACGGCCTTGATGTAGTGTCCCTTTTTCGTGTCGAGGTGGACATAGATGCTGCCGTCGTCGGCCAATAGTTCCCTGAGCAAGATCAGGCGTTTGCGCAGGAACTCGATGAACTCGGCCCCCTTGACCTTGTCGCGGTAGGCCTTCTCCTTGTCCTTCATGAAATCCTGACGTGTGGCGAAGGGCGGGTCGATATAGACCAGACGGATCTTGCCGCGGGTGCCGAACTTGTCCGGACCCTGCTGGTCGGCCAGAAGTTCGCGCAAGGCGAGCAGGTTATCGCCCCACACCAGAAGATTACGCCACGTTTGCCCTGAACCTTCCGAAGGGGTTGCGGGATGGGGCCGGTCGGAGCAGAACGAGCGGACGAGTTGCCAGGGAGCGGCGGGGGTCTGGGCGAGCACCTCCTCGCGGCGCGCCTTGCCCTCGTATTCCAACCGGTATTCCTTGCCGATGCCGGGCTGGCGGTCGGCGGGCCGCTTCGCCTTCGCGGCCTCGGGAAACAGGCGAGGCTGCCACTCGGCCGGGATTGGTTCACCCGTCTCGACCAACCGCAGCAGTTCCTTTTTCTGTTCAGGAGTCAATCGCATGTATATATCCCATTCAGGGTAGCCACCCCGTTATGCAAAATGCCAGAACCTGCGGGTTGCGTCAACCGTGCGGAAGACATTGACGGCGAATTTTCCCGCGTATAGATTTCCCGCTCCGGGACTCATATCGCAGGCAATATGGCAATGATCCGAAATAATAGGGAGGGGCTTATGGCAACCAAGAAGACGGGCAGGACGAAGGCAGGCAAGCAGACGAGTCCAGCGCAGGAGGCATTGCAAATTACCTTTGTGCTGAAGGGAAACCTGAAACGGGCCCAATTGATGTATCTGTTCATTGCCCGGCAACTGGCGGAGGTGCGGGATCGAAGCCTCTACGCCGCACTTGGACATAAGGACATGGCGGACTATGCGCACCAGCGCCTCGATCTGGGGCGCTCCTCGCTCTACAATTACCTCCATATCTTCGACTGGGTAAAGCAAGCCCACCCGGAGTGGCTGGGAAAGAACGTGAAAGGCCACATTCCTGACCTCTCCGATGTTGCCGACCTGATGTGGATCGAGAACGCGCTGGAGGATAAGTCGCTGGCCCCCGCGAAACGGACGGCGCTTGAATCTCATCAAAAGCAGGCCCTGGCCGGATCGCTGCGACGGAGCGAATTGCGTGCATTCAAGCAGGAGGAGAAGCCGTCCAAGGATGCACTGGCGGAGGTCCTTACGACCCTGCAGGCGTTGCGCAAGAAGGCCGGCAAGGTTGCGGGAATCCCGCCTGAGGTTCTTGCCCACCTTGACGCCGCCATCAATCTGGCGACCCACGAGAAAGCGATAAAAGTCGCCGGATTCAGGCTTATGACCTCGAGTTCAGCCGCTTGAGCGAAATCCAGCCGGCTGGACGGGATTGCCTTATTTCTTAGGAAATATGCGTGATTTAGGGTGGAAGTTAAGGCAATCCCCCGCTATTGCCCGAGCAGTAGAAAGCCGGAGGCAACGACCACGTAAGCACACTCACCCCAGCCCTCTCCCCTGAAGGGAGAGGGAGAAAACCGTCGGGGTAAACAGGGCGACGCCAGAGGTCGTTCCCTGCTGATCCTTTTTGACCGATTTTATCATTATTTTCTAGGAAAGTCGGAAATCAAGTCCAACCGTTGGACTGAGGTTTTGGCGGTTTGCAGGCGGTTCCAGTCTGCCTTTGAATAAGTTCCCTCATCGGCGCCGCACGCCGCCGACGGTAACCCATCTGACGAATGGTGACCATGACCCGTTCCTGCATCGCCCGGCAGATGCAAAAGAAGAGGGTGCCGTTAACCTGACCAATCACACCACCTATTTTGATACCGTTGTCAGTCTTTTCACATTGCTGGCCTCGAGCAGGGTGCGCATTTGGGTGATGGCAATGCCGTTGAGCATGGCGAGGCGCTCGGGTTGTGGCAGACCTTGGCGGATGAGAACGGAGTTCAGGCTTTCGAGGGACGAGACACCGGGGACAGACCAATAATCGTGTCCCCGCATTTCAGTGCCCTTATTTTGTATTTCTGGAATCATGTTCCGCAGATCACCAGGCAAAACCAGACGGTTTTACCCATCCAACTCGCCGACACTCGCCGACATGCCTCTCATCACGGTTCAAGAACGACCACAGTCAGCCAATCTCCTCAATACCACCCTCTCCGGCCTATGGGCGAACCCCAGAAACCGCATAGAGCCCACCCAGATATTGAATAGTCGGGGACAGGTGGTCGGATACGGTGCATACGGCCCGGCGGATGGTCTCGGTCATGGGAAACAGGTTGCCCTACTGTGGCAGGACGGGAAGAAGACCGTTCTGAACGATCTGCGGCCTGATTGGGGTTCCGGCAGGCGGAAGTACATCGGTTGTCTATACGGCGGATCCGTGGTTCCGCATTGCTTCACTCAGGAACGATGGGGCGGCGGTTCTGGCAGCGGGCGGTGCACCTGTGTATACGAATGTCTTTACGGCGGTGGCGTCTGACCACAACGTCCAGATTGACTTTGCCGGGGTCTCGGCGGAACAGGCCGGTGTGCCGCCCCATGTTCCCGTGGAGTGGGTGAAGCAATACTACGCCAGTGAAGCAGCAGCGGCGGCTGATCCGGATCTGGGAACCGATTACCTGCTCGGACTTGATCCGACAAACATTTACGATATCGGCTTCTCGTTCCTGTCACTGTCGGTCACGGGCGGGATGGTGTCGAGCACTGTCCAGTTGAAGGACGGGGTTCAGCCGCTACACACCCGGATCAATGGTGTACTTAAACTGCGAGGTGCGCCGGACTTGATGGGTGAGTGGGCGGATGTGGAAAGTGCGGTGATCAGCAACGCCCTGTTTGATATCAACGGCAAGTGCACAGTCCAGTTCACTGACGCGACCAACCGGTTCTATAAGGCGCTGATAGATCCTTAATGAGGAAGTCATGCGGACAGCCTGAACTGTTGAGGAAGGGGCGGAGTGAGGGACACCGGAGGGACACCAGTCTTTCCAACCACCAGTCTGACAATCAATTCCATTGACTATGAGCAGGGCAGGTAGCATGATTCAGTAAGGTTTAATAAGAAGCTAGACTACAATGCCGACCGTACTAATTATAGAGGCATATCGGTTTTTCTTTTACGCAAGCGATTGTGGTGAGCCCCCGCATGTCCATATTGAGCGGGAGGACTGTGTGGCGAAGTTTTGGATAAACCCTATACGTTTGGATCGTAGTGGTGGATTCAGCGGACATGAGATATCGAAGTTATGTCGCATGGTTGTCCTGCATGAATCGCTTCTGATGGAGAAATGGAATGAATACTTCAACGCTTGAGATGCCGGGTTTGACTGCGGGAAAAGTCGCCGTAAGTGACGAGAGCCTGATCGTGGAACTTTCTGATGGTCGCGTATTAAGTGTGCCGCTGGCATGGTATCCCCGGTTATTGCATGGCTCGAGGGAGGAACGTAGTCATTGGCGTCTGATTGGACGTGGGGCTGGTATCCATTGGCCAGACTTGGATGAGGATTTAAGCGTGGAAGGACTCTTGCGTGGTGCGAAATCCGGGGAAAGCCGAGCCTCCCTCTCAAAATGGTTGGTTGCCCGACAGAATGTGGGGCACAGGGGAAAAAGGCAAAATATTCAGGCGCCTGTAAATGAGTATAATGCTGCGAGTACCGCAAAAAGAGCGCGCCGAGTGGCAGAGGGTCCGGCAATTTACGGGAAAACCAGCAGAAAACCCTGATGAGAACAAAGAGGAAGTAGGGACAGGTTAATAGTACATTAGTACTATACAACAGATTAGTACGCGGTATAGTTCTGCATGAATCGGAAGGATACCCGGAGGAGGAAGTCATGCGGACAGCCAGAATCGTAGAGGAAGGGGCCGAGTGAGGTGACCGTCCTGGGCGCGGCTCCTGCGCCAGTGTAGTTGGTCGTTGAGTTCGACATCCGATTGAAGGTCATCCCGGTGCAAAGCCGGGTGGGGTTGAGTATTGCCATGACCGGGTGGATATGGTCTATTTTTCCCAGTTGACGGCATGATAGTCGAAAGATTGGCAATTCATGAAAACAGCCTTGGAAAAACAACACGAACTGGCCAGACTCCGCCTGAAATTGGGGGTGATCCTGCTGACCATCGTCGTGACAGGCGGAATGGTCGGATTTCATCTCATTGAGCGATGGCCGTTGCTTGATTGCCTCTACATGACGACCATCACGATCTCCACCGTCGGATTCGGCGAAGTCCATCCCCTTTCACCGGCTGGGAAAATTTTCACCATGTTCCTGATTCTGGGGGGAGTGGGAACCATGGCGTTCGTTGCGTCCATCGCACTGGAAACCATTATTCACCGCCAGATTCGATCACTAACAGGGAGGCGAAGCATGCAGAAAGACATCTCTAAACTCACCCATCATATCATCGTCTGCGGCTATGGCCGGATGGGACGCCTCGTGGCGGATAGTCTCAAGGAGGCGGGACGCGATGTGGTGGTGGTGGAGAACAACCCGGAGGTTGCCGAGGAAGCCCTTGAGCGGGATTGCCTCGTGCTCCAGGGTAATGCCACGGAAGAGAAAATCCTGGCGGACGCAGGAATTGAGCGAGCCTCAGCCCTGATCGCCACCCTGAGTAGCGACGCGGATAATCTGTTCCTGACCCTGACCGCCCGCGGCATGAGCAAGGAATTGACCATCATCGTCAGGGCCAATGACCAGTACAGTACCCGAAAATTCCATTTGGCCGGCGCCAGCCGGGTCGTGCTTCCCGACGTGGTCGGAGCCGATCATGTGG
>Ga0194063_10001701_pt1 | contig 14098 bp, 13 predicted proteins | sample SepL3720m_MetaG_FD_155459 | JGI IMG/M metagenome (GOLD analysis project Ga0194063, IMG submission 155459) | Anoxic zone freshwater microbial communities from boreal shield lake in IISD Experimental Lakes Area, Ontario, Canada - Sep2016-L373-20m | ecosystem: Environmental > Aquatic > Freshwater... | reverse complement strand
GCACTAGCAGGATATCGATAGCAGACAAAAGATTGTTTTTTAGTCCAAATTGCAAAAATGTAAAAGAAAGATTGAAAACCAGGTTGAGTACAAAAGGCAAAAGAACAATAAAAGAAATTTCTTTTTTGAAAAACATCAAAAAAACTTTCGAAAAAGAGATGGCAATCAAAACATAGAGAAAAGTCCACACCGGACCAAAAAGCCATGATGGCGGCGACCAAGTGGGTTTAATTAATTGCGAATACCAACTTTGTGCTTCATTCATAGGTTTTTTATTTTATATATTTTTTAATTTCTCGATCAAAGTCAGACTGATAGAGCCTATCTTGTATTGGGCGATATTTTTCAAATTCACTTTCAGCAAAAGCTTTGGCAATTTCCGCGGTTACTTTTCCGGGATTTTTCAAAATTTCTTCATTATTAAACTGCAAAAATATGTCCAACTTTTGCGCCCAATCTCTCATTGTCATGGGAATGCCTTTTTCGGCTTGATGTTCCGCATAATCAAGGTACATCGTCACGATGCGGTTCAAAGCTTTTATCTCTTTTTGGTCCAGATAATTTTTGGCCACAGAAACGTCTGATTTCAGAATTTTACCTTCCGGCGCTTTTTTCCAAGTGGAAAGTCCCATGCGCTCTTTTTGATGATTGGCTCTTTTCACAATCAACTCCGCAGCCGTATGGCCGTGAATCGCATAGTGCAGTTTGTTTTGGACAGTAGCAAAAAATTCCTTAGTAATCGGTGAAGAGAAAGCATAGTCCATCGCTGTGGCATAGATATCAGTGATTTGCTGATAGAAATTTCTTTCACTTTCGCGAATATCGCGAATTTCTAAAATCAAATCCTTGAAATATTGCTTGCTCAAATAGGCTCCGTTTTTCAACCTTGCATCATCTAAGACATAGCCACGAATGGCATAATCTTTCAGCACTTGCGTAGCCCAACGCCTGAAATCTGTCGCCTTCTCCGAGTTTATTCTGTAGCCAAGCGCAATAATGACTTCTAGGTTATAGTGATTTACGTTATAGTTCTTTCTGTCATTGGCAGTTATCCGGAAATTCCGGACAACTGAATTTTCCACCAATTCTCCTGATAAAAAAATATTTTTCAAATGCTCATTGATTGTGCGCACATTTACATCAAAAAGCTTAGCGATCAGTTTTTGTGTGAGCCAAACATTTTCATCTTCCACTCGCACTTCAATGCCATCCTCTTTTGCCTGAGAAGTAAAGATCAAAAATTCCGCCGTGCTGTTTCTGATTTGGAGTTTTTTAGTGTCTTTTTTCATAAGTTATTGCCTTAGCTTATCATACTGATACTGTATCATCATTGTAATTTCTTGGCAAGCTTTTATTTTTTCCTTATCTTTGCAATTATTTAGTTGGTGCAAATTTTGCACATACCAATCTTAGGCTAACTTTTTTTGTCTTTTTTACTTTTAACTAGTTCCATTTTGGAACCAGTTGCCCGTCTCTTTGGTTCATTTTTGAACTGTTGCATTTCTTGCAACAGTTGCGTTTATCTGTGAACTTGTAAGCATTCTTTACAAGTTGGGATCTCCTTTGGAACTATTTTTGAGCTATCCGGAAATTCCGGATAGTTGAGATTTTGCATTATGCATTTTCTGCATATCACTTTTCGAAGCTATTTTCTAATTTTTAAATGATACAATTATCATTATAATAAGTTCTCCGCAAGTACCTTTTGGCTAATTCTGCCTACACCAACTATTTCACTGGGTACTCCTGAAAAAGATACCCGCGATAGATTTTGAGAAATTCGGTCAGTAATTTTTTAGCCTGCTTGGCTTGAGCTGAATCTGGAGTGGGAATTTTTCCAGTCGCCCGAAGCTTGAGCGCTTCAGTCACGATGTTGGAACCGGTAAAATCGGGATAATACTTTTCCAGTGCGCTAGGAATTTCGTTTTTAGGCACAAAAACTCCTTTCGCTAAAAGCAACATATGCGACAGACTGACGACACAATTCACCCAACGTTTCGGATTTTTCGCCAGCACGATATTCCACTCTGGATCCGAATTTGTTTCATGCAGATAATGGCAGCGCAATTCACAATGTAAATCGCGGGCAAGCAAAGAGCGAAGGGGCGGGATTAAAGGTATCAATTTCTTTCCCGCCAGCACGCGACAATATGCCCGAATGGCGATGAGCCACAGCGTATCAACATATCGATCAGTGTTTTTACTTCCTTTCGTGCGCGCCAAAAAACTATGCCACGGCTTGGCCGCAATTTGGATTGGGCTGATGCCATATTTTTTTTCCAGTTGACTGACATCAATCACGGGAACTTTTTTCCAGTCATTCACTAGGACAATAAGGTCGTAATCACTCCAGTCAATCACAGCATCAAAATTTGCACAACCACCAGTGGCCAAAACGGAAACTAGATTTTTCCCTAATTTTTCTTGTACCAAAGGCACTAGTTCGCTTTCCAGATCAAGAATTTTTTGCTTGATTAGTGATTGTTCGAGTGTTTGTTTTTTTGGCTTTGGTTTGTTCATATTTTTTTGCGTGAGTTTTATCCCGTTAATTTTTTAATTGACCGGGACGTAATTTTTTAAATCCATTTTCCACTACCATCATTTCATTATCAGATGCTTGTTTGTTTTCCGCATAGATTCTTGAAAGTTCGTCTTCGGCAACCCAAAGATACTCACTGTGATCTTCTGGATGAAGTTTAATATTTTGAATATCACCAACAAATTTGGCAAAGTATACCACCTCAATTGACGGTCCAAATTTTCCGCTAGAATATGTGAAAACTGCAAATGGCTCTCCAACTTCAATCTCCATCTCGAGTTCCTCCCTGATTTCACGCTTCAATCCCGCAACGACATCTTCACCCACTTCAATGTGTCCACCAGGTAATTCAAATAGACCTGGAAACGCCGCTTTTGTTTTTGCTCGTCGCGGCATGAAAACCTTCTTAACCCCATCAAATTCTGCCCATAAAAAAGCGCACGCTACGACTACTCGCTGATAGTCTGTTATTTTTCCCATGTTTTTTATGTAAGTAATTGATTACGTAATAAATTTTTCACCTTACTTCTTTCCTAGAATTTTATCTTTGATTTTCTCTTTCAAGCTTTTTGGTTTATTTTTCAAATATTCCCGCTCCACTGCTGCTGACCATTCTTGCAAGAGCTTATCCGCCTCAAATATTTTCGGATCGACCTCTAGCGCACGATAACTTAATCCAAGCAGCTTAATGCTTTTAAGTGATTTAGCACGCGAAAGAGCAACGTAGCCCATACCATAAGCAAAACACTTACTAAGATCCATTTCCACTGCATCTAAAGTCATTCCTTGACTCTTGTGAATTGTAATTGCCCAGGCCAGTTTGAGCGGAACTTGCGTAACAAGCGCCAGAGCCTTTCCATCTTCATCGTCAATCGTCCAACTCTCTGGACTAGCTATAATTTCTTGCCCATCAGATATGCGAATAATTGGAAATTTATTTTCCTCCTCAAAACCGATTACTTCACCGATTGTGCCGTTGGCATAACCGAGATCTGGATTATTCTTGATAAACATTACTACTGCACCTTTTTTTAAGACTAACTTCTCCGACGCCTGACATGCACCCTTTAGCGACTCCAACAAACGATCATTACTCCCTCTCTGATGCATATAATAGAGCATTGGCCCGTCTTTTATTTTTCTCAGTTCTTGCAGATTGATTGAATCAACTGCAATATTGTGAGCATAGAGGCGAGCCGGACGAAGTGAAAATTTTCGCTCTTCCTCAATCATTCCATCAAGATAGGAAAAAAGATCATCATCTATTTCTTTTCCCCGAATACGATTAAGAATTTCTGTTAGTTTCTCGTCGCTCTGACGATAGACTTTGTCTAAATAGCAAATCTTCAGTGACATTTTTTGCCAAACTGCCGCTTGCATGACAAAGTTTGCACTTCCATTCTCTTCACCAACTGGCGGAAGCTGAAAAAAATCTCCACACATCACAACTTGAATTCCACCAAAAGAAATAGCGCTTTTTCGAAAATGCCGACAAATTTCATCAATCATATCAAGTTGATAGTCATGAAGCATGGAAATCTCATCAATAATAAGAACCTCCACTTCGAGCACTCTTTTTCGCAACTGACGATTGCTTTTTATTTTTTTCCACGCAGTAGCATCAAGTTTTTTTCCGATACCGATTCCCGACCAACTATGAATCGTTCGACCACTCAGATGTGTAGCGGCAAGGCCAGTCGAAGCAGTAACGGCCACTTTGATTTTCTTCTCTTTGAGATATGCAACAAAAAGATTAAGTAGATACGTCTTACCGCTTCCAGCCGGTCCAGTCAAATAAACACTGCTTCTTTTTTTTAAAATCGCCAAGGCAGTTTCTTGATTCATGTAATTCTATATTTTCAATTCCAATTAAACTTTCTGAAAAACAAACAAATGCTCGTGCATAATCGATTAGTCGAGGACGGTCCTCGACTTGCTTTACCCAATCAACTTTGTTTAGTAACTTAGTATATTATAGCACCTTTGGCATTAAGGGCTAATACGAAAAACCACGCTTATTTGCGTGGTTTTTCGTAACTACTAGAGAAAAGCTTGGGTTATTGGCAAGATTTTTGAAGCTTCAATTCATGATATTTTTTGACAATGGCCTTTTGATCTTTTGCCGACTCTCTCGCTGCTTTTATGACTGCCTTTTTTTGCTTTTCAGCACTAAAAAACTCCTTCAAGATTACTTGTTTTGCCTCTTCTTTGCTATTTTTTTTGGATTTAGTAGGTGTGCCCTTCCGCATGCTGATTTGATTTTAGTACTGTTATTGCTTTACGCTTAATATTCTGACAATATTTTCAAAATCTTTTCTGACAGTTGACTGAACTCCTTCCGTGATTGTTCCAAGTTTTCTTTTGTTCCTTTTATTTTTTCAAAACCGTCCACAACCGGATCGAGATTAAATATGGCTTTATTTTTAATCTGCGCCAGCGGAGATAGTTGCCCAAAATCCTTAATCAAAGCCAGCTCAGTTTTCCATGATTTCTCAACTAGTCCATTGCGGCAATGTTTTTCTGATAAATATTTTTTGATATAGCTGGGAATTTTAGCAATCCATTCCTCGTTGCTTTTGATCGGCTTTTTTGAATATTGATTATATGAATTTATCACATAACCAATAAACAAACCCTCGCCATCCAAAACTTTATTATGCGCAATTTCCTTATCTTTGGCTAAAACTCTGGCCGTTTTTTTCCAACCATCCTTCCATTCTTCAAATGTATTTCCCAAGTTTTCAATTCCCTGAACAGAAAAAGCGTCTGGCATCAGAGGTGTTAAAAAATAGTCAGAGCCTAGGAATATAACTCTATTGAGCAGGTTTAGATTTGGAGATGTGTCAATCACAAAGAGATCAATTTCTTCGTTTAGTCCTTTTTCGGTGAGAAACCGATCGATTGCACTTGTGATGAAAAAACCTCTCTCAACTCCTTGCGCAGCATCGCCATAGGAGGATATTAGCGAGTTTTCATATTGAGATAATTTGAGGCTTCCGGGCAAGATAAATAAGTTATCATTATTCCCAATTTTTTCAAATTGCACACTCTTATCAATATCCGCCCCTCCTTTGATAATTCCTTCCAAGACAGTGTAAATTGTTTTTTGGCTATCAGCGAATAGATTTTTTTCGAAGAGTCCCAAGGCCAATCTGGACAAATTACACTGTGGATCCAGGTCTACTAGAACTGTTTTATATCCCATTTCTGAGAATTTCACAGCACAATTAAAAGCCAGGGTAGTTTTGCCTACTCCGCCTTTATTGTTGGCAAATAGCAATTTTTTTGTTCGAGTAAATTTCATAGTTTTAGTATATCAGATGTAAAAATTTTTACAATTCTGGAAAATTTCCATTTCTAGCCATTTACTATTTCGATTTCCCCACAAACGCCTTATGCAAAATCGATTGCTCCAGTCGGTCAAGATCGGTGAGTGTGGATTTTTAGTGCTGTTACAACTTTTCAGTTTCCTTTCTCGAAGTCTCTAATAATATTCAAATATTGCCTTTGAATTTCTTTGGAAATTTGCGGGTGTTCGAGCGGATGGATGTCACCATTATTTTTAATAATCACGTTTATTTCATCAAAATAAAATCCATCCAGAGTTGCGACAAAAAGATAGGAAGGATTCCAAGACGAATGCATTCTTTTGGCAATTTCTAGAATATATTTAGACTCTAGAGCTTTTCTATATTTCACCTCAATTAGATGCACTTCTTTAGTTTTCTTATTTATCACTGCGAAATCGGGAGCAGTTCTTAATGTTTCGATTATTCCGTTTTTCTCGCTATAGCCATCTTGAATTAATTCAGGAATTATTTTCTCATAGCCAAACTCTAAAACTGTAAATTCTCCTGAATGTCGAAGCATATGAGCAAAGACTGTTTCTGCGATTCTTCCTTTGACTAAGTTTTTTGTGAATAATAGATTGTTCATTTTTTGTTTTATTTACGCTTTTTATTATTTTTTAAATATAACATATGCTAAATAATTTCAAAGCCCACGTCTTCCAAATAATTAAATGTACAATCATAGTAGCTTGAATTTCTTGTATCATCGTTACTATCCCCTTCTGGTATAACAATAACCATCCCTTGCCGTGCTCTTGTTAATAAAACTCGATAGGCATTCTTCAAATACTGTTTCCTTTCCTCTTTCCTTATATTATGCCATTTGCTCCCAACAAAAGAAAAGTGTTCCCATCCTTCTTTTGAATATCGAAAATCAGCATCCCAAACAACACATGACCAATCAAGTTCAAGGCCTTGGACATGAAATTCAGTGGCCACATCCTCCAAATAGAATGAGGAGCGTGTGTCATCTTTATTATCCAGAAACCAATGAATCGGATCCATGGGTGACTTTACGTCAATTGCATGTGGTTTCAATCTCTGAGCTTGAGAAGAGACAACAATTCCATATCGCTCACTTCCTCGTGCCATTTTTTTGAGCCATCCCTTTGCTTTACTTAAATTCCTTGTAATTACAATGGGGTATTTTTCTTTTAATACTTCGTAATTAGTTTTAGCTTCTGAAATATTTAAGTCAATTATATTTTTTACTAAAAGTGAAAGATTTTCTGCCCTAAATGATCTCAAGGAAACTGAAAGATGCAATTCTTCTTTTTTAATAACATTGCCATACTTTTCAATTATTTCTAGCGCCTTGCCAGCTGCATATTCGCTGTCCTTTAGCTTGTCTGATATATAAATCTTCCACTTTGGAAAAGATCTATTCAATGATTCTAGCCATTCGCTAATTCCAGCCTCACCAGTGTTGATTTCTTGTCCACCACCAACTAGACAAACAATGACTGCCCAATCTTTGTGTCGATCCATACATGAAATCAAAAATTCTGGCTCTGAAAAAGAAAAATTTGGAACGTTTTTTTTTCGATGCATGAAGTTTGCCGTTTGAAGATGGTTCCAAGCTCTTTGCGCCTCATCAAAAATTGCAACATGATCAAAGGGTGGCTTGGAATCGATCAAGCATTCATCTCTGAAATTATGAACATTCTGAATAAAAACCTTAACTTCACTCATTGCAACACCTTTCTTTAATTTTCTTCCCTGTTCTTTCTCTCTTTTTACTCTATCTCTCGTCAGTGCTTCTCTTAAAATAGAAACTAGTGGTCCATTGCCAGATAGAAAAATATTATTAGAATTATCATCTTTTGAATGCTTCTTTGTGGCAATATCCAATCCAACTAAAGTTTTTCCAGCACCTGGAACTCCAGTTACAAAACAAATCATTTTTTCACTATTTTCTTTTGCTGAAGTAATTATTTTTAGAATAGCATCACCCGTCTCACTCAGATTAGTTGCAGATGCATCACTTCTAGAAATTTCCGCCACTAAGTGTCCATTATAGAGCGCCATGGCCGCTTCGATTATCGTTGGTGTTGGTGCATATCTCCCATCTTTCCATTTATCAGAATTTATTGTGTCTCCATCTGCAAACTTTAGAATATTATTAATTGCAATTCCGAGTGATTCAATATTTGTCCTTATGGGAAAGAGTAGATTATCATTGTGGAAAGTTGTTGAAATTTCAAGAAATGATGATTTTGCTTTTGTGGCAATAAGAATTGGGGCAATAAGATGCGTGTGACTTGTCTCATGAAAATTCTTTAGATCTAGAGAGTAGTCCCAAACTTGATCTATTGCGCTGATTAGAAATTCTTTTTCTCCGACTTTAAACTCTAAAACAAAGATAACATTCTTAATGATTAGAACCACATCAATTCTCCTTCCCATTCTTGGAATGGAAAATTCAAAAAAAATCTCTCCTTGATGATCTTTTAAGACTTCTTTTAAAATATGAATCTCTTGAATCCATGCGTCTTTTTGATTTGATTCAAATGAAAAGTCATTATTTTGCGCCAAAAAACCTAAAATTTCCTGGATAGATGTTGCACAGAATGTTGTTATTTTATCTGAATAGAAATATCGATTCATAGGTGTTTTAATTATAGACCTTATTTTTTCGGTAATACTTCTTGGACAATACCAATAACACTATCTCCCTCATTTGGAATAATCGGTTGATGAGTGGGATTTTTACTTTTTGGCAATAATATCCTTTTGCCATCTTTCTTATCATACATTTTGATTGTTACGTCGTCTCCAAGTAAAGCAACTACTCTATCGCCCGTATCTGCTTTTAATTGTTGCCTACACAAAACCAAATCTCCGTCTTCTATACCAGCAAGATTCATTGAGTCTCCTTGAGCACGAAGAATAAAATATTCAAATCCTGATTTTATTTTAGTTTTATCAACTGCGATTTCATCCTCTTTATTTTCTTCTCCCAAAAAGGGAGCCCCGCAAGGAGCACAGCCTACAAGCGGTATCATGACTGAATTAACCAGATTAACAATCCCCTCCATAATCGAAGTTTTTACTGAAGCTTCTTCCTCTTGTTGTTCGATGAGTTGCTCGCCCAATACAAAGTCCTTAAAGTATTTTCTTAAATCATTATCTACCACATACACATAAGCGCCCTTGATTCCTCTTGTTAGCAATGTCTTGTATATATTTATGATGTATCTTTTTAATTCTTCATCGTCAGCAACTCCTGCTCGCCCATTTCTATCGTAGTATTCCTCCCTATTTATATGCATACTTCTAGAAATTGGGTCATAGGTTAATTCTGGACCAATAATCACGCCCACATAATTCAAATCATAACCCTGTGTTGTATGTATACATCCAACCTCATTAATTGCATTTGGCGAATTAACCCAATCTATCGCTGCACTATTCCACCTTAATTTGCAAGCTCCAATTTCGATATCGCTGTCAGCTGGATTTTCATTCCTATCTGGATTAGACAACCATGGCCAAGCATAACCGGCAACCATTCTGCATAATCCCAACTCGCTGTTCTTTTCTTTTATATCATTAACCATTTTTTCCGCATCATCATATAGCTTAAAATCATGCGTACCAAAACCGTCCTTATTCTCTCTAATATTCAATAAATCTTCTATGAATTTTATATATTTCTCTCCTGCCTGCACTCTCAATTGAGTGGTTAGATCATATTCAACTGCGTCTTCCAATTTATCAAACTCTTCAGGTCCCACGTCCGCTGGCATAACATTTTGGTTTTTATCATAAAAAAATATTTGGGATTTTGATTTTTTAATTATCCAATCGACATTAGTTGCTTCCCTGTGTAAGCCAAGTAGTTTATTGATACTGTCAAAAGCTCCAAAAGCAGCCCCAAGATTTTTTCTTCTCTTGAGTCGATGCGCTTCGTCTACAATAACTAAGTCGTAATCACCACGAACAATGTCATTGGGAATGACTACCATATTAGCACTAAGCCCTTTTATATTGCGAAAAACTTTTTTTATCGTCTCTCGCAAAGAACCCATTGGGATAACAAGAGCAATTTTCAGATGCGCCGTGTCTTTGTGTTCTTTCAAATATTTAACTAAATATGTTGCGAGTACAGTCTTACCTGTTCCTGGCTGACCATTGACTATATATGTTTTCGCTTTTTTATTTTTTATATCCGCAAAAATCTTTTTTACAAAATCATTCTGATCTTCCGTTAGAGCTTTATAGGGTGAATATTTAAAAAGATCGCTATTTTTAATGTCTAGCAGCTCCCGCTTTGCAATCTTTTTTTGTTTCAATTTCTCCCAAATAACCTCAAATTTTGCTTGATACTTTTGCCTATCATAATAATTATGATTCGATAAGCCTTGATTTCCATTTTGAAGTACAAAGGATTTATCGGCTGACATATACTGAATAATGGAAGATTCAATATCTAATGTAGCTGATTTATTATATTCATCATCAGCAATTATATGTATTCGTTTAAGCTTACTTCTTTCGGGATTTTCATAATGCTGTTTACTTCTGTTATAGACATTGATAGTCTCTCCAATATAAATCTCTTTTCCATCTTCAATCAGATAAACAACGGGCCAATCAATCCCAAAATTACAAGCCTGTATTTGATCAAATTTATCTTTTTCGAATGGCAGAGTTTTTATTTGAGGCATACAATTATAATTTATTGTATTTAGTGTGCTTGCCTTTCGCTTTTTCGATTGGATATTTTTCTTCACTTTTATCAATTTTTTTGTTCAATGCATCAACTAAATCAATATTCAAGTCATGCGCCGTAAGGAGAAGGTAATTTAGAACATCGGCAAGCTCTTCTGCAATTTCATCTTTGTTTGTTTTTATATATTTATCAATTTCTTTCTCACTTTTCCATTGGAAATGCTCGAGAACTTCAGAAGCTTCAAGATTCAAAGAAATTGCCAAATCTTTGGGGTTATGAAATTGCTTCCAATCGCGAGCATCACGAAAATCCACTATTCTTTTGGTTAATTTTCTAATTTCTGTCATAAGCTTGGATTAGCCATTACCCCTCCATCCTACTCCAAATCCCCCCTTTCGTAAAGAAAACAAGCCAATCCTGGGCTTGTTTCGTTTTGAAGTATTTCTAATCGGTATTTATAAATTACTCCCCCACAAACCCTCTCAACTCCTCAAAAACCCCATCTGTGAAACCGTCCGGTTTGAATTTGAAAATCGCCCTAGGCTTATTAAAAATTATTCAATACCCGAAAAACCTATCCGCATTTTACGCCTTTTTGGCTTTTTGGGCTAACTCATCCACTTTCAGTCTCCTTAATATTTTTCAATCTAACTTTTTTACAATTATTTTTCATTTTACTTTTTCCTTCAATAAATCCATTACAAACTTATGCATGTCAATAATGCCCTGCTGAGCAACAGCCAAAACTTCATGAGCAATTCTCAATGGCTTGTCATTGATATGCATATCACCTTCTTGCATAAGCTCTGCCTGATAGACATGCGAGATGTATCCATATCCTTCGCCCTGAAATTCAGAATTATCCAAAAGCATCTGAATCATTTTGTTTTTATTGAATTTCTCCCTGTTCTTTTCCACGACTTCGAAAGTATATGGATTAATTTCCATTTCCACAATTACAAAAACTCGACTCAGTGAATCATCTAAGATTCGGTTTTCAATTTTCAAATTCACTTGAGAATATGGGCCGGTCTCACCCCACAATTTATCCTGTTGTTTTTTGGTCAATCTCATATGTTTAAAAGTATTAGCTTAAATTTTCTTAGATTCAAGCCCCGATCACTGCAACTTTTTTACCGTTTTTGGCAATTTCTTTCCCTCTGATTTCAATCTGCGATCAAGCTTTTTCAAATCTTCTTCCGCTGGCAAGGCTTCTGGATAAATTCCGCTTTTGGTCAACATCTCTCGCATATTTTGATTATTTTTAACATGTTCATTAGCTATCGGGGTCTCACCCTTCAAAGACAAATCCTTCTTGACATTATGATTAGTAATTTCATTCGCCAAATCCTTAGCCTTGATTGTCACCGATGGCAAAAAATCCGCCAGCGGACTGCTAGCAGGAACTCGCAATTTATTTTTCATATCTTGAGTTGTATTTCCTCCAAATAGCGCCCTATCTCCAAGGCTACGAATCCTGGAAAATCCCTGACTATCCACCCCTCTTTGAAAAATAACTCCAGAAAGTTCTTTTTCCGAAAGGGTTAGTTTTTCTCGGGCGTGCAAGCGTTCCCATTCGGCCAGTCTTTGCTCGACAATTTCTTGCTTTCTTGTTTGAATGGCAAAATAGGTCATGGCAAAAGCAATCTCATTTTTTCTTGGATCTCCATTTTGAGCAATCAGATAACAGGCATAGCGTGTAAGCATAACGTCATTCACTTCACGCTTGCTTCCTGAGCCAAGATCGACCATTTTCCCGACGTCGGCAAAATGATCAGAAACCTTTTGCTTGGCGTTTTCACACGCAAACTTGGCTTTTTCTATAACACCTTCAAAATTACTCCACTTGTCGTATCCAAGAAGTTTTTGTAATTCTCTGGCATACCAAAATTCTACCCCATCTTTTTCATGGGAACATTCTTCAAAATTTTTATGCAATTTTAGAATAATTTCTTTTTCCATATTTTTAGAAAAATAATATTTTTTATTTTAACAATTCTTCCGCATTCCCATCAATCACTGCCTCGAGTTTATGCACTTCCATATTGAACGCACCCAACTCCTCAAAAACCCCATCGGTAAAATCGTCAGATTTGAATTTGAAAATCGCCTTCGCGTTTTTGCGACAATATTCTAGCTCAGGAAGATTATTGGTCTTGGTGTAGTGTTTGAAACTATCGAGCGTATCCGCCGCTCGAATTATGAGCGCGTCATGCCCGGCCTCTGCTGCGCGCTTGGCCAGCTCTTCAATTCGTTCGTCCGAATTTTCGATTGAACGATCTTTGGTGTTAGCTTTCACCAGTTGCAAAACAGTTTCGCCAAATTCTGCTCGCACGAGCTCGTCTGTGATGCCGCTCCACTCCAGCGCGTCATGCAAAAGGCCAGCAAGGACTGCATCGCGGGAATAGTTATTTTCATAGAGATAAGTGCCCACACGGACACAATGAAGCAAGACCGGCTTTTTCGCTCCTTCATGTGAAACCGGCAGATGCGCAACAAGCATCCGCAGGGCCTTTTCAAATTCAATGTCGAATGATTCTGGCATAATCTTTTTGTCTTTTTTAATATATTACTTCCCTGCTTGGTACGCTGCGAGACTGGATTCCCGCCTCCGCGGGAATGACACGGATGGGTAAATTACATCTCTATTCTACCCCCATTTCCCTTTTCCGTAAAAGACCTATTTTTTCAACCCCTTTTGATTTTTTAACCTTAAAAAATTATTTCTTGTAACAACTTTTTTGCCCGTTCTTTTTTCAATATCCCTTCTGGTCCTACCAGCCACTGCTCCGCCTTCATTGGCATCATTTTTCAACTTTTCAAATCCCTGCGAATCTCTGGTGGTTGTAATTTCTGTCGTGGTTGCTTCACCCAGCATAGTGAGAATCAATTCTAATTCCGACATATGATCCCTGGGATTATCCGGGTTACTAAGTGATTTAAATTCCTTAATCTGCTTGGCATTCATCTCAAACGCTCCTTTATAAATTTCATTGGTAAGAATAGCAAAATCAAATCCTTCGCTCGCTCCACGCTCTTGCCACTCGTCGGTCAGAGTATTTCGCACATTAATGCCTCGCATCCTTTTCGCAATCCAGTCTTCATTATAGCCCTTCTGTTCATAAATCTTCTTGGCTCGCACAATCGCTCTTTCGGGGTCTTGAATTTCTTCAATGCGTTCTTGTCCAACTCGGGCCAGCCACTGCTTGAAAGGCTCCGCCTTGGGGGACGGAATTGATTGGATGATGCGGAAAATTCCTTGTACCTGGGCCATATTTTCTTCGCGTTGCTTGCCATCTTTTGATGTTATTTGAAGGGGGGTACAAATTGTACCCCAGTTGGCAAAAAGCTCCGCATCTCGTGTGCGCATTTTCTTTATATATTGCTTCACATCGTTCGAATCAGTCAAAACCTGCACCACGTCTGATATAGAAAAATACCACTGCTCATTATGCCACACCCGGCGCACCTCTTTTTGTTCGAAGATTGTCGGATGGATATTATTTTCTGTTTTTTTCTTTTTCATAGTTTTAC